>Ga0326728_10001280_pt1 | contig 90004 bp, 58 predicted proteins | sample MB3enrmetagenome_FD_207602 | JGI IMG/M metagenome (GOLD analysis project Ga0326728, IMG submission 207602) | Lab enriched peat soil microbial communities from McLean, Ithaca, NY, United States - MB31MN | ecosystem: Environmental > Terrestrial > Soil > Wetlands > Peat | place: USA: New York... | reverse complement strand
GCAAGAACCAAAGAAGCTCTGGAAATAGCCATCAGCGAAGCCATCCAGATGATTACTCCAGACAACGCAAGGGCATGGTTCAATCACTGTATCAATGGTCTACAGTAATTGCTAAAATGCTCTAGTCGGGCCGAAAACGCAATCCAATCAGCGTGGGCTTTAGCCCCTGAGGGAATGCTCGGCGTGGAATAGAACCTAATCAGAGGTTCCTTAAAGCGGGTTTCAACGTTCCAGCATAGGGGACATATAGCCGCAAAAATAGATATACGGCGCGGGTAGGGCGCCCATAACCTTCCGGATCTTACACACTATCGATGAAAATGCTCAGGGGGCTGGCGGCAGGGAGTAGGAGTAGTACTGATAGGCGTCGAGAAAGACTGCAACGGGAAGCGTGAAGACCCCATCCGGATCGGGACGCGCGGCCCAGGGATTGCGCAGGGTTACGGTCTGGGCGGCTTCGTCGTAGTCCATCACCGTGTAAGAGTGCTCGGCAACCCACCAGTTGTTTTTTGCCACTTCATCGCTGGGCGGCGTGCCCCACGTTCCAGCCACCATGGCCATCCGGCCGGCGTGCAACCGCTGCAACTGTCCGAGCGTAAGCTTCTTGTCGGCCACCACACCAGCGTCGGCCCTGCCCATGAACGCTTCAAATACCCGCACCGGAACGCCGCCCTGTCCCAGGCTCTTGTATGCCCCGAAGACTTCGCCGTTCTCCTCGACGGTGCGCGCCAGCGCGTCAAAGAACCCCTCCATGTCGAGAAATCCGCCTAGCATTTGCGCCTGGGTCGCGGGCAGGCCGATGGCGTTCAACTGGGAGGCCAGCTTGGCTTTGAGCGTGGCCTTGTCAAGCACTCCGTCCTGCTGCACCACGGCGCGGACGGCGCGGTCATAGGCCACCAGCGGCAGTTCTGACTCGTCGAGCAGCGACAGGGTAAACGGCTTGGTGAAAGAGGGGATGGCATCCGATTTCTGGATGGCGCCGACCAGGCTCTTCCGCAGAGCGCGCTGCGCGTAGGCGCGCATCAGCACCGCGACCCATGTGCCCTCGGAACGGTCATAGCTGTGCGCCCGGCCAAACTCGACATCCTCGGGAAACACAACCTCTTCCGGTCCATCGAGGAAACGGACCCGGTAACCTCCGCCGGGATTCTCGCGGATGGCCCGGCGCAGAGCCTCGGGCGACGCATGGGCCACCGCGGCGATTGAAGCATGGAAGTAACAACTGCCCAGCAGACCCTGACGGACCGCCTGCGTGCTTACCCCGTGCGCCCCATAGAGCGGAACCGCGTCCTCGGCGGCCAGAGGAGTGCCCAGGATGAGAGCAAGCAACATTGGTGCCGCAAACCAGAAACCGGGGAGACCGCGCCGTCCGAGTAACTTTCCAGTCATTGCTTTTTGCGCCTTTCCAGCGTCCGGGGCCGAAGCTCACTCCAATATAACCTACGTTTGCATGCGACAGGAAAGGCCGGGCGAAACCTATGCTACAGTATGAGCACCCCCAGAACCTCATAACTTTCTATGTTCAACGACGAGTTCAGACCGAAAGCTTCATGGGTGATCGGGAGGGGATACGACTGCGACCTGGTGGTGACGGAGGCCGCTGTTTCCACGCGCCATTGCAGGCTCACACAGCAGGGCGATGGCTTTCTGCTGGAAGATCTCGGATCGAGAAACGGCACCTATGTGAACGGGGTCAGAATCGCTCCCGGCGATCCGGTGAGGGTGTCGCATGGGGCGCGTGTCACGCTGGGCATGCAGGTTCCCATGCCCTGGCCCGTTGCCTCAAACGGCCCCGACTCGGGCAGATTCCCCCGCCCGCCCGCAAGGTCCGGCAGCGCACGCCAGATCACCATTGGCCGCTCCCCGGAATCCGACGTACAGATTGACCTGCCCATTGTCAGTTGGAATCACGCCGTTATTACCGAGGAAAACGGCAAGTATATTCTCGAAGACTGCAACTCGCGCAACGGAACGGCCATCGGAGAGCTGAGCAATCGCATCCGGCGCGCAGTACTGGACCCCTCCGACGAGGTGTACCTCGGCTCCTACAAGATTGGCGCCAGGCAACTTCTCTCGCTTGAAACAAAGGTGGAGATCGGCGAGGCCTCCTTCCAGAAGGTCTCATTCCGCGGCAACACGATGGAGGTGGGGCGCGACCCCAAGTGCGATATTCCCCTCGACCTTCCCATGGTCTCCTGGCGCCACGCGCGCCTGACCCGCACCCAGACGGGCATTCTGGTTGAGGATCTGGGCTCGCGCAACGGTACCTATGTGAACGGCGTGCGCGCCATTGGCAAGGTGCTGGCCAAGCCGGGCCAGGAGATTGGCCTGGGCAGCGTCCGCTTTGAACTGCTGGAATCCGGCGAACTGGCGCAGAGAGACTACAACGGCAAGGTCACCATCGAGGCCAAGGACATCGTGGTGAACGCGCCCAACGGCAAGCGCCTGCTGGATGCGGTCTCGCTGACTGTCTTTCCCTACGAACTGGTGGCGCTGATGGGCCCGGCCGGGGCCGGCAAAACTACATTGCTGAAGGCCCTCAACGGCTACACCCGGCCGGTGCAGGGAACTGTGCTCTTCCGCGGCCAGAGCCTTTACGACTACTACGATCTCTACCGCCATATGATGGGCTACGTGCCGCAGGACGACATTGTTCATCCCCAGTTGACGGTGCGCCAGGCGCTCTATTTTTCAGCCCGCCTGCGCACTGACCTGACCGACGCCGAGATCGATACGCGCACCGAAAAGGTGCTGTACGACCTGGGTATTCCGGACAAGATCGACACCGTCATCGGTTCGCCGGAGCGCAAGACCCTGAGCGGCGGCCAGCGCAAGCGCGTCAACATTGCCCTGGAACTCATCACCGACACGCCAGTACTTTTTCTCGATGAGCCGACTTCCGGGCTCTCTTCCTACGACGCCGAGTCGGTGGTGGACCTGCTGAAGAATCTCTCCAAGACCGGCAAGACCATTCTCACCACCATCCACCAGCCCAGCCTCAAGGTCTACAAGCAATTCGACGACCTGCTGATGGTCTCGCGCGACAAGGGAGAGAAGCCTGGCGCGCTGGTTTACTTCGGCCCGGCCTATCCGGATTCGATCCAGTTCTTCAATCCTCCCACCACCGGCGCGCCGATCAAGGTGCAGGAGCTGAACCCGGAGATGCTCTTCTCCGGAATGAACACAGTTCCCGAAGCCAATCGCACCGAGACCTGGCGCCAGCGCTACCTGGCCTCGCGCTACCGGCAGGAGTTCGTCGCCAACCGCAGCGGCAAGCAGCCTGCGTCCGCCGGCGGGACTGGGGAAGAGAAGCCGCGCCGCCAGTTCAGCATTGGACAATGGCTGGCGCTGGTCAAACGCAACGTCATCGTCCGGCTCCAGGACCGCGCCCAGACGGCCATTCTGCTCTTGCAAGCGCCGCTCTTCGCGGTGCTGGTGGCGCTGGTCAACTACCCCCTGCGCGCGGACCATTTCGACGAGATCTCGCAGAAGCTGCCTATTGTTCACTTTCTCATGGTGGTGGCGGCCATCTGGTTCGGCTGCAACAACGCCGCCCGCGACATTGTGGGCGAGTGGACCATCTACAAACGCGAGCGCATGGTCACGCTCAAGCTCCTGCCCTATGTGTTTTCCAAGCTCGCGGTGCTGCTGGGACTGTGCATCTTCCAGTGCGGCTCCATGCTGGCCATTGTCTATCTGACCTGCGGGCTGCACAGCAACTTCGGCTGGGACTTCCTCGTTCTGCTGCTCTCTTCCATGATCGGCGCGGGACTGGGCCTGTCGATCTCGGCGCTCTCCAAGACCAATGAGAGCGCTATCGCGCTGCTGCCCGTGGTCCTGTTGCCCATCATCGCCCTGGGCGGCGGCATGAGGCCTATCTACCTGATGCCCAAGGCCGGACAGGTCATCAGCGCCGTGATTCCTTCCCGCTGGTCCTTTGAGGCCAATCTGCTTCACGAGGCCGAGGCCAAGGAGTGGGGAGGGGACAACCCGGTTCCCGACCTCACCTGCGCCATTCCGCCGCAGGCGATGCCACCCGGCAGCCAGCCGTCAGTGCCGCCAAACCCAGCCGACGCCAACCCGTCGCTCAACGTCATGGGAGACTCGGCGGAAGGCAGCATTCCCCGCTACCTGATCACCTTTACCGACGCCGCCGGTACTGAGCGTGTTTGCCGCGCCTCGGAGCACGAACAGGTTGCGCGCCCCAACGCCGTCTCCTGCGCCGTCGCCTACCGTCACCCGTTCCTCAATTCGCTGGCCATCCTGGGAGCGATGCTGGTGGCGCTGGTGGCCGGGGTCATCGTTATCCTGCGCACGCGGGACAACGATCCGCAGTAAGCCGGGACGGCGTCTTGCAGAAATCTACCTGGGGCTGACAGTCAGCCCCAGGGGATGAGATTTACGGATGCCTCAGGCTGTAGCTGGAGACCACGATCCGGCCTCTATTTCCGGCGCTTGCCCGCCATCTTGCGCGCAAACAAAAGCACGGCGGTCAGCGTCTTGCCGTCCAGAATCGCGCCCTTTTCGATCATCTTGACCACTTCGGAGAGTTTCACCAGGCGAAAGTCGATCTGCTCGTCGTCCTCTGGATGGGCGTCGCCCGCCACCAGCCCCTCGGCAATAAAGACCTTCATCGACTCGCCCAGAAAGCCGGGGCTGGCGTAGTACTCCACCATCGGCTTCCACTTTTTGGCGCTGTAGCCGGTCTCCTCGGCCAGTTCGCGCTGCGCGCCGGCCAGGGCGTCTTCGCCGGGATCGAGCTTGCCCGCCGGTAGCTCCCACAGAAACTGGTTGGCGGCATGGCGGTATTGGCGCTCCATCACGATCCATGGGTCATGCCTGCTTTTGCCGCTGTCCACGGCCATGATGACCACGCTGCCGTTGTGGCGGATTACGTCGCGCTCACTCGCGCGGCCGCCCGGCTCGATCAGCTTGTCATGGAGTACGCGGAAGAGCGGCCCCTGATAGACCACCTCGGAGCTGAGTATTTGCGCCGTCTCCTCGACTGCCGGCTTCGGCGCCTTTGCGGCCTTCTTCGCCTTGGGCTTTGCGGCCTTTGCCGCTTTGGGCTTGAGGGCCTTTTTCACAGCGGTTTTGGCGGCCTTTTCTTTTTTTGGTGCGGCGGCCTTCGCGGCCTTCACTTTCTTCGGCATCTCTCGTTTCTCCTCGAAGCGCAATTGGAGCGCAAGCAGGTAACTTGCGCAATCAGTTAAAGAGTATACGCACTGTGCACGCGCGAATGGTTAAAACAAAACTGCGAGCCGGGATCGAAGCGTAGTTGTGCATCGGTTCGGCCCGCCGTGGCATCCTAAACAGGAGCGGAACTCCATGGCCATCCGCGTGCTTTGGGTTCGCGTTGAATTCCCGGATCGAGATTCCAGATTGAAATCCCTTATCGCCAAGAGAACGAGTTGTTGACCGCAGAGTGTTATCCCATCCCCGTCGTGCCGGGACTGCACCGGCTATTCCTGGACTACTGCTCCGGCGCGGCAGATGCGCGGCCATTCTATGCCATGCTGCCGCCGGACACGGGTTGGCAGGTGCGCCCGCCTGTCCCAGCGCACTGGCCGGAGTTGGTACGGCTTCTGGCCGAACAGAACGCATCGCCTTCGCCGGCTGCCGCGGCGGCCCTCGATGCTCTGCGGGGCGGGGCAGGGGTTGTGGTCACCGGGCAGCAGGTGGGCCTGTTTGGCGGCCCGCTCTTCACGCCCTTCAAGGCGGCCACCGCGCTGGCCCGCGCCCGACAGGCGACCGCGGCAGGCAGCCCTCACGCCGCCATCTTCTGGCTGGCCACTGAAGATCACGACTTTGCCGAGATCAACCACGCCGTCTTCCCCGCGCGCCGCGAACTGCGCAGCCTGGTCTATGCGGCAGCGCCCACGGCGGCTCGGCCGGTGGGCGGCATTGTGCTGGATGACTCGATCACACCGCTCGTCGACCAGGCGTGGGAACTGCTGGGAGCTTCAGACTCGATGGAAGCGCTGGCCGCGGCCTGGAAGCCGGGCCGCACCTTCGCACAGGCCTTTGCGGAGTATTACTCCAAAGCCTTTGCCGCGCAGGGATTGCTGGTGCTGGACGCAGGCAGCCGCGCGGTGCACCGCATGGGCGCGCCGGTGTTGCGAGCGGCAATCGAGCGCGCAGACGAACTGCACGCGGCGCTGACCGGCCGCAACCGCGAGCTCGAATCCGCCGGCTATCACGCGCAGGTTGCCGTCACTCCGCAATCCAGTCTCCTGTTCCTCATCGATGAGGCAACGGGCGCGCGAGTAGCGCTGAAGCGGCAGCCCGCCAGCGCGCAGGAGCCTGATGGCTTGTGGCAGGCTGGACGGCAGAGCTGCTCCACCGCGGACCTGCTCGGTATTCTCGACGCCGAACCGGAGCGTATCTCGCCCTCGGCGCTGCTCAGGCCCGTCTTTCAGGATTTTCTGCTCTCCACGTCGGCCATCGTCGGCGGACCGGCGGAGGTGGCTTATTTCGCCCAGTCCGCCGTGCTGTACGAGCGCATCCTGGGGCGGGTGACGCCCGGCCTTGCGCGCTTTTCCGCAACGCTGATCGAACCGGCCATCGGCGAACTGCTGCGACGGCACGACCTCAAGCTGGAGCGGGTTTTCGCGGAGACTTCGGCGTCGCTGGCGCAGCTTCTTGCCGCCCGTTTGATTCCTAGCGAAGGCAAGCAACAACTCGCCGCCGCGGGAACGGCCCTCGATGCCGAGCTGACGCCGCTTGTCGATTGGATGCGCACGCTCGATGCAGGCCTGGGCCGCTCGGCCGAGACAGCGGCCAGCAAGATGCGTTACCAGATGAACCGCCTGCGGCGTCTGGCAGCCAACTTCCAGTTGCAGCGCGAAGCCCAGCTCGGGCGCCACGCCGAGGCTATCAGCCAGGCGCTCTATCCCGGCGGCGCGCTGCAAGAGCGGCTGCACGGCGCGGCGTACTACTTTGCGCGCTACGGCTTCGAACTGGCGGAGGAGCTTGCCGCGCAGGCCGCGAATCCCTGTCCTGGGCACACGGCGCTGTGGCTATAGCGGTTCTTCAGTTGCTGTAGAGGGAAACCATTGTCGCTGAGTGGCTTTTTCCTGACCGGGGTCCCCAACGAGCGATTTTTGCTCGCTGGGATGGAAGAAAAAGCCACCTTCTTTAGTACTGGAAACGCTAGGTAAACTGGAGAACCGCTCTATAATCCTTGCGAACAGTTGCGAGGTTTCCGATGAAGCGGTTTTTTGCATTCCTGGTTCTTGGGCTGCTGGCGTGTGCCTCAGCGCAGGGGCAAAAGTTTCCTTGCACCGCCCCCGGCAACAATAACGATTTTCTGGGCATTCAGACCATCCGCCTGTGGCCGGGCGACGCGCCGGAGGCCAAGGGCAAGGCCTGCGAAGACACGCCTACGCTGACCGTCTTCGAGCCGCAGCAGGGGCATGGGAACGGCTCGGCCGTGGTGATTCTGCCGGGCGGCGCGTACGTGATGCTGGCGGGCAACCTGGAGGGCCGGCAGATTGCCGACTGGTTCACCGCGCGCGGCTTTCGCGCCTTCGTCCTCAGCTACCGGCTCAGCTCGAATGGCTACCTGCTCCCGGTTCCTCTGATGGACGCGCGGCGCGCCGTGCAACTGGTGCGGGCGCGGGCCAGGGACTACCAGATCGACCCCGGCAGGATTGTTATCATCGGCTTCTCGGCAGGGGGCCATTTGGCAGCACTCGCATCAACACAATTTGTCGCAGGCAAGCCGGAGGCGGAGGACCCCATCGAGCGCGTTTCCAGCCGTCCGGATTTTCTGGTGCTGGGCTACCCGTGGATCGGCGCCATCTCTTCGGACACCACGCACCTGAGCTACTGCAAGATTTTCAATCTGATGGACAAATGCGAGGCCCTCCGAGCCGCATACTCTCCAGAGTTATTCGTGACCAGGGAGACGCCGCCCACCTTTCTGTTTCACACCTTCAACGACGGAACGGTTCCGGTGGAGCAGGGGTTGCGGTTTTACGAAGCGCTGGTGAAGGCCGGGGTTCCGGGCGAGATGCACATCTTCGCGAATGGGCCGCACGGCACCGGACTCGGCAAGGGCGACGCGGCGCTGGACCAGTGGCCCAGCCTGCTGGAGACGTGGCTGCGCGCCGAAGGGCTGCTGATGCAGAGCAACACCGTGACCAAGCCATAGCAAATGGGGCGCAAGTGAAGACAGGAAGCAGAAAAAAACAGCCCTGAAAATAAGAGGCGGGCCGCCAGCTTCGGGAGTGGAAGGACTTCCCGGAACCGGCTGCCCGCTGGACCCTGGACCGGGTCTAGGTGATAAAGTTAGTTTAGGCTTGTTGGTGGGGAAAGCAAGTCCCAAATTGCACAGAAATTCCCGAATCGTGACCGCAGTCACAGGACCCTGCCCGATGAGCCCCGATTGCGTTGACTTGAGGCTCCGCCCCTGATACAAAAAAGTGTTCCACCTTCGAAAAAGGCCGCACTGACCGCCTGAAAAATCTGGATAAACCGGAACGGCATGCAAGAAATATTTCAACAACTCGGGACGCTCTTTCTCGGCGCCATACCAACGATTCTGCTCTTCATCGTGCTCGTCGTGGCCTACCAGTTCCTGGTGCAGGGTCCGCTGACAGCCACGCTCAAGGAGCGCCGCGCCCGCACCGAGGGAGCGATTGAAGACGCGCAAAAGGCCATCGCCCAGGCTGAAGCCAGGGCAGCTGAATACGCCGACAAACTGCGCCAGGCGCGCGCCGAAGTCTTCAAAACGCGCGAACAACGCGTGAAGCAATGGACGGCTGAGCGCGATGCCGCCCTGGATGTGGCCCGCAAGGCTGCCGGACAAAAAGTCAGCCAAGCAAAGGCGGAACTGGAAGCCGAGGCCGCACAGGCCAGGGCTGCGATCCAGGCCTCCGCGGGGGATCTGGCCCGCCAGGTGGTGTGCGCCGTCCTTCCTGCTGCCGCCGGGGGGGGCCGTTGAGAGATTTCATGCCGCAAGAGCGTTGTACCCAACGAATTTTTCGTATTTTGATGTTGCTGGCGCTGACAGCCGGGGTTGCGTTTACGCCCTTCAGGCTGGCTGCCCAGACTGCCGAACCGGCGGCCCGTTCGCAGGCTGCGGCGCAATCGGCCGAGCCATCCGCCAGTCAGGCCAAACAGGAAGCCGCCCAGCCGGAGAAAAAGTCCGACGAAGAGCAGGCCAATGTCTTTCGGCTCGAAGGACCGGTGGTGAAGTGGACCGCCCGGACCTTCAATACGTCGCCTGAGACAGCGGCTACCATCTTCGAGTTCCTCAACTTCGCCGTCATCGTCTTCGGCATCGGCATTCCGCTGGTTCGCTTTCTCCCCAAAGTCTTCCGCAAGCGTACTCAGACGGTGCTTCACAATATCGAATCGGCCCGCAAGGTGACCGAGGACGCCAACGCGCGGTTGAGCGCCATCGAGGCGAAGCTCTCCGGCCTGGACAGCGAGATTAACTTGATTCGCGTCCAGGTGGAAGCGGAAAGCCGCGGGGACGAGGCGCGCATCAAGGCAACGATTGGAGAAGAAACCGCCCGCATCGTCGCCGCCGCCGAGCAGGAGATTGACCTCTCCGCCACGCAGGCCCGCCGCTCGCTCCGCAACTTTGCCGCTGATCTGGCCATCGGCCAGGCCGCCAAGCAACTAGTTCTTACGCCGGAGACCGACCGGGCTTTGATCGCCGAGTTTCTGGGTGACACGGCCCTGAACGGCGCGGAAAAGGGAGGGCAGAACTAAATGGCAGCCTTTGTTGCTCGTTACGCTCGCGCCTTTGCCGACGTGGTGGCCCAGGAAAAGCTTGATACAGCCGCCCTCGACCGGCAACTGGACGATTTTCTTGAGACCCTGGAGGGAAGTCCCGAGCTGCGCGATCTGTTTTGCAATCCGGCTGTTGCCGCCGTGCAGAAGGTGGCCATTCTGGACAAGCTCAACGCAAAGCTGGGCCTGCAGAAGCAGTTGCGCAACCTGCTGGCGGTGCTCATCAACAACGACCGCATCGGCGAGGTGCGCGAGGTGGCCGCGGCGTATCGCGCGGAGTTGCAGGAACGGCAGGGAATTCGCCAGGTGGAGATTGTGACCGCCCGCGAACTCAATGAACAGGATCGCTCGGAGCTGGCAGCCGGAGTCGGCAAACTGGCTGGAGCGCGCATTCAAGCCAGCTTCACGCTGGATAAGTCCATCCTCGGCGGAACGGTGGTGCGCATCGGCTCCACGGTGTACGACGGTTCGGTCCGGGGACGGCTGGAACGGTTGAAAAGTCAGTTGACAGCGAACAGTTGATAGCTTGCAGTTAACGGGTTTCATGGTTTTCGCATTGGGTTTATGAGTTTGGCGATCAGGGGCAGCGGTTGAAACAGGCTCTGCTGATCGCGATAAACAGAAAACTTTTGGCTGTCAGTTGTTAGCTGTCAGCTGTAAAAGGACAGAAATGGCTCAGATCAAGGCAGACGAGATTACGCAACTTCTTCGCGAGCAGATCGCGAACTACGACTCGAAGGTCCAGGTCGACGAAGTCGGGACCGTTACATCGCTCGGCGACGGAATCGCCCGCATCCACGGACTCGACAAGGTAATGGCCGGCGAGCTGCTCAGCTTCCCGCACGGCATCGCCGGACTGGCGCTCAGCCTTGAAGAGGATTCGGTGGGCGCCGTGATTCTGGGCGAGTACACCGAGCTCAGCGAAGGCGACGAAGTGAAGCGCACTGGCAAGATTCTCAGCGTGCCGGTGGGCGAGGGAATGATCGGGCGCGTGGTGAACGCGCTGGGCCAGCCGATCGACGACAAAGGCCCCATTGCCTCCACGGCCTCGCTGCCCATCGAGCGCCTGGCCCCTGGCATCATTGACCGCCAGCCGGTCCGTGAGCCCATGGCCACCGGCCTCAAAGCCATCGACGCCATGATTCCCATTGGCCGCGGCCAGCGCGAGTTGATCATTGGCGACCGCCAGACGGGCAAGACCGCCGTTCTGCTGGACACGATCATCAACAACGCCAAGAACGATCTGATCTGCATCTACTGCGCCATCGGCCAGAAGCGCTCCTCAATTGCTCAAGTCGTTCAGACGCTCACCGAAGCCGGCGCCATGGGGCACACGGTCATCGTGGCCGCCTCGGCCTCAGAGCCCGCGCCGATGCTTTACATCGCTCCTTATGCAGCCACGGCCATCGGCGAGTACTTCCGCGACAACGGCAGGCACGCGCTGGTGATGTACGACGATCTTTCCAAGCACGCCATGGCCTACCGCGAGATCTCGCTGCTGCTGCGCCGTCCGCCAGGCCGCGAAGCTTATCCGGGCGACGTTTTCTATCTCCACTCGCGCCTGTTGGAGCGTTCCTCCAAAATGTCCAAGGAGAAGGGCGGCGGTTCGCTGACCGCATTGCCGGTCATCGAGACCCAGGCCGGCGACGTTTCGGCGTACATTCCCACCAACGTCATTTCGATCACAGACGGACAGATCTTCCTTGAGACGGATTTGTTCAACTCCGGCGTGCGTCCCGCGGTGAACGTGGGCTTGTCGGTTTCGCGCGTGGGCTTCTCGGCGGCCATCAAGGCGGTCAAGCAGGTGGGCGCTACGCTCAAGCTCGATCTGGCGCAGTACCGCGAACTGGCTGCCTTTGCGCAGTTCGGCTCCGACCTCGATCCGCTCACGCAGAAGCAGCTCAACCGCGGCCAGCGCCTGACGGAATTGTTGAAGCAGCCGCAGTTCCAGCCGCTCACCTGGCAGCAGCAGACCGTGATTCTCTTTGCCGGCACGCAAGGCTATCTGGACGACCTGCAGGTCATTGACATTCGCGCCTTCGAGAACGGCCTCTACAAGTACTTCGAGAGCGCGCAGACGGCGCTGATCGAGGACCTGACCAAGAAGAAGACACTCGACGACGACCTGCGCAGCCGGCTGCACGCGGCGCTCAAGGAATACCACGACAACTTCGTGGCGGACCTGGTGGCGGCAAAAGCGTAAGAACAGCTTCCAGCTACTAGCTTCCAGCCTTCAGCTAGAGGCTGAAAGCTGAGAGTTGAAACGGAATTCTGAAAGCTGGAACAAGAAGAGCTAGAAGCTGGAAGCTAGCGGCTAGCAGCTCGGGAAGCATATGGCAAACGTACTCGATCTACGGCGGCGCATTCGCAGCGTGAAGAACACGCGGCAGATCACCAAGGCCATGAAGATGGTCTCGGCGGCCAAGCTGCGCCGCGCGCAGGAGCGGGCGCTCAGCGCCCGGCCCTACGCCAAGATGATTACCAGTGTTTTGGAATCGCTGACCCGCCGCGTCGATCTTTACGACGAGGCCACCGGTAACCTGCGCCATCCGCTCTTTGTGACGCGCCCCGAGAAGCGGGTGCTGCTGATCATCATCAGCGGCGACAAGGGCTTTGCCGGCGCGTTCAACGCGAACATTCTCAAGACGGCCTTTCAGTTCATCGGCGGCAACCCTGATAAAGAGATCGACGTGGAGGCCGTGGGCCGCAAGGCACGCGACCTGATGCGCCGCCGCTATCCGGCAGCCGTCTACACCGAGCAGGCCGGCGCGGACGGCCAGACCCGGCAGGCGCGGGACCGCAAGGCTCCCGTCGAGGTCTCGGGCGACCATCCGGGCATGTTGCTGAAGCTGGAAAACAGCCGCGTTTTCGAGATGGCCCAGAGCATCATCTCCCGCTATATGCATGAGGAGATCGACGCCGCCTACATCGTCTACAACGAGTTCAAGTCGGTGATCTCGCAGCGGCTGGTGGTTGAGAAGCTTCTGCCGCTGATGAAGATCGGCATTCCGCAGATTGCCGGCGCTGTTGAGCCGACCGAAGCCGAGCGCGAACGCGCCGCCGAGGCCGCTCTTTCGGCGGGCATCGAGATCGAACCGGTGGATACGGCCGAGGCCGACGAGGAGTCGCGCAAGTTCGGTACCGCCCAAGTGGACTACATCTACGAGCAGCCGTCGGAGGAACTCTTCGCGGGGCTGATTCCGCAGTACGTTTCGTCCATGCTGTACCACGCCATGACAGAGTCGGTTGCCGCAGAACACGCGGCCCGCATGACGGCGATGGATTCGGCAACCAACAACGCCTCGGAGATGATCGACGCGCTCACGCTGCATATGAATCGCGTGCGCCAGGCGGCCATCACCAAGGAAATCATTGAAATTGTTTCCGGCGCTGCGGCGCAGTAACTCGAAAAGGCAGAATAATGGCAGAGAACATCGGCAAGGTAATCAAGATCTCCGGTCCCGCGGTGGACGTGCAGTTTGAAGAAGCGACGATGCCGCCCATCTATCAGGCGCTGCGCGTGGTCAGCGACGGCTTCACCGTGCCCACGCCCATCAGCGTGATCCTCGAAGTCCAGCAGCATCTGGGCGAGGGGCGCGTCAGAACCGTGGCCATGGAAGCCACCGACGGCATGGTCCGCGGCATGAAGGCCATCGACCTCGGCGGCCCGATCAGCATGCCCGTGGGCAAAGAGACGCTGGGACGCGTCCTCAACGTCATCGGCAGCCCGGTGGACAATCTAGGCCCGATTGGCGAAAAGACGCGTATGCCGATTCATCGCCCTGCTCCGCTCTTCGACGAGCAGTCTACCCACGAAGAGATGTTCGAGACCGGCATCAAGGTCATCGACCTGATCCAGCCCTTTCTCAAGGGCGGCAAGATTGGCCTGTTCGGCGGCGCCGGCGTGGGCAAGACGGTCGTCATCATGGAACTCATCAACAACGTGGCCAAGAACCACGGCGGCTACTCGGTCTTCGGCGGCGTGGGCGAACGTACCCGCGAGGGCAACGATCTGTGGCTGGAGATGACCGAGTCCGGCGTCATCAAGCCCGGCGACTTTGCCAACTCGAAGTGCGCTCTAGTGTACGGCCAGATGACCGAGCCGCCCGGAGCGCGTCTGCGCGTGGCCCTGAGCGCGCTGACCGTCGCCGAGTACTTCCGCGACGTGGAAGGCTCCGACACGCTGCTGTTCATCGACAACATCTTCCGCTTTACGCAGGCCGGCTCTGAGGTTTCGACTCTGTTGGGCCGCATGCCTTCAGCCGTGGGCTACCAGCCCAACCTGGCCACCGAAATGGGCGAACTGCAGGAGCGCATTACCTCCACCAGCAAGGGTTCGGTCACCTCGGTGCAGGCCGTTTACGTGCCCGCCGACGATTTGACCGATCCGGCTCCGGCCACCACCTTTGCTCACCTGGACGCGACCACTGTGCTGAGCCGTCCGCTCTCTGAGCTTGGCATTTATCCGGCCGTCGATCCGCTGGCCTCGACCTCGCGCATTCTCTCGGCGCGCATCGTGGGCCAGGAGCACTACGACGTGGCCCAGGGTGTCAAGCGCATTTTGCAGCGCTACAAGGACCTGCAGGACATTATCGCCATTCTAGGCATCGACGAACTGTCGGAAGAAGACAAACTGACCGTGGCCCGCGCCCGCAAGGTGCAGAAGTTCCTCTCGCAGCCCTTCCACGTGGCCGAACAGTTCACGGGCATCCCCGGTGCTTATGTGAAGGTTGCCGACACGGTGCGCAGCTTCAAGGAGATCATCGCCGGCAAGTACGACGACATCCCCGAGCAGGCCTTCTACATGAAGGGCGCCATCGAGGAAGTGCTGGAAACCGCCGAGAAGCTCAAGGCGTCGGTGTAAGAACAGCTATTCGCTATTAGCCTCTAGCCGTTAGCTGGAGGCTAAAAGCTAGAGGCTAGAAGCTAAGGAATTATATGGCAGACGAAACCAATCAACTCCGCGTACGGCTGGTGACGCCCGAGCGCACCCTCTTCGATCACGCGGCATCGGCGGTCGAGCTGCCGGCGAAGAACGGGTACTTCGAGGTGCTCTACGGGCATGCGCCGCTGGTGGCTGAACTGGGAGCCGGCGACGTTATCATCCACGGCGGGCCAAAGAGCGAATCGGAAAGCGAAACGAGTGGCGTAGAGAGCGTCTCCCGCTACAACGTGAGTTGGGGCTTTGCCGAGGTACTGGGCGACCGGGTCACCATCCTGGCCTCAGACGCCCTGAAGCCCGAGGAGATCGATGTGCCACGCGCCGAGCAGCAACTGGACCGCGGCCTCAAGGAGTGGAAGGAAGCTGGCGAAAGCGTTGAAGCTTACGACGAAGCCCTCCGCGTGATCGCCGAAGCCGAAGCCAAGATCGCCTCAGCGACAGAGAAGCGCTGAGGCAGTTTCACCGATTGCTTTTTTAATCAGAACTGCTCTGTTATTTGAAGGAGCAGTTCTGATTTTTCCTCTCCGGGCCTTAGCGCCGCATTTTTCAGGGCATTGAAGCGTGGGTTGCGTTGAAAGAATCTCTGTTCTGGGTGACTCCCGCGTGAATCGGCCCGCGCAACCTGCATCGGCTAAGACTCTTTCCATATCGTCCCAGCCTCCCGAGTCTCGATCCATCTTGCTGCTGCGCAGGATTCTTCCGTTTCTCGCCCTGGCGACCATTCCTTTCTGCCTGCTTTGCCTGGCGATCTCCGTCTCCGACCTGCATACCTATCCGGCAGCGGACCTGCGCGCCAAGGTCGCGGGGGCGCGTCTTCTGGCCGCGGGGCAAAATCCCTACAATCTCAATCCCGACAGCCAGCCAAACCAGTACTTCAAGTCTCCGGCCTTCCCGACCTATACGCCGGTTCTTCTGGCTCTTTATGTCCCGTTGAGCGCCCTGCCGTATGAGACTCAGCGCACCATCTATTTCTGCCTTGACTGGCTGCTTGCCGGAGCCACGTTCTATCTGTTCCAGCGCTCCTTTTGCGAAAGCCTCGCGGAGAAGTACTTCTGCTGGATCGCCTACTGCTCGTTCATCGTGTGCAGTTACGCGTTCCGCTTTCATCTGGAGCGCGGGCAGTATTACATGCTGGTTCTGCTCCTGCTCTGCCACACCGCCGCGTCAATCGAGCACGGGCAGTCGGGATGGCTTGCCTGTCTGCCCACGGCTCTGCTGCTCGTGGTGCGTCCCACGTACTGCCTGATGCTGGTTGCCGCGCTGCTCTGCCTGAACGCGCGGAAGTGGGTGCTGCGGGTGAGCGCTCTTGCGGCGGCCATGTTTCTGGCCACCTTGCGATTTGGCGGAATTCAGAGATGGTTCGGCTTCATGGAAACCATCCGGGCGCGGCAGGCGCAGTATCTGGAGGGTATGACGACTCTCTGCTGCAAGCAGCACCTTTCCCTGCGGTTTCTTCCGCCAACGATCATCGAGAATATCGATTTTTCCAGGGGGCTGCAGGGTCATGCCCTGAATGGCACATTCATCGGACTGTGTTCGTTTCCGTTCGGCCTGGTGTCCAGACGGCTTTTGTTCCTGTGCGGTTACATCGCCCCGCGTCAGATTGAGGCAACCGATTACCTCTTCATGACGCTGGTGCTGGCGGGGGGCATCGGGGTTGCTTTCATGGCGCGGCAACGGGTGGTGGACCGGAAAATTCTCATCGCGTATGTGGTTGTCTGGCCGTTGATCTTCGAGATCTTCGGACCCGAGCGCCAACTGTACACCTCGGTGGTCGAATTCCTTTCGTGGATGCTGGTGCTCCTGGACCGCGATGCACTTCAGCCCAGATTCGCCGGCTCAGGCAAGTTCCGCTTTCTGGCGGCGATCCTGGTCTTTGGAGCGCTGCCGCCCCTGGTAGTTCAGTTGACGCACAAGCCGCTCGTAGAGGGCGTGGCAAACTTCTTTACCTTGCTTGTTCTGCCGGTAGCGATTGCGGCGTTTTGCGTCTATGCCATTCTCAGGTCGCCCAAGCGGAATCAGGACAGTCCGGCTGCGAGCTAGAGCGCTGGACAGAGCGCAGCGCCTACAAGCCCGCGGAGTCCGATGCCGCTCCGCATTTTCAACTTTGAGAGAGAAATGCTCTGCCTTTGCAAGCAGGGCTTTACATTTTTTCTCAGATTGCCGGAATCGGTCACTGCTTCAGAATCCAGCCCGCAATCTTGTCCAGCGCGACGGGCGAGATGGTCTCTTCGATCTGCGCGTACTCGGTAATTGAACCGGTCTTCGCCGTCTGGAAGAGGTGGTTCAACCCAGGCATTTCGTCTATCTCGAAGTGTTTGTTTCCGCCATCTTCCAGCGCTTTGCGTATAGCGGGCAGGTTCTGCGCGGGCGGAATTTGTAAATCCTTTGATCCATCGAGCACCAGCACGGGGCAGGCGACCTTGCCGAGCGCCGTCGCGGGGTCGTAGGTAAGAGTGTAGCGATACCACGGCGACGTGAGGGATTGGATAGACGAGCCAATCTGGGACTCGGGTACGCCAAAGGCTGCAAGCTTCTCGCGCAGTTCCCTGTCGAGCACCGCTTCGTCCTTTTCCTTTTCCACCAGGGCGAGCAGTTCTCGCTCCTTGCCGGCGTCCTCGGCGGCTTTTTCCTTGCTTGCACCAGCAACTTCGTCGAGCAGGCGCACTTGTTCCACAATGATCTGGTTTCCAGGCACGCCGTCTCCGGCCATCATCACGACAAAGGCGACATCGGAGTTCCTGGCCGCCACCATCGGCGCAACGACGCCGCCTTCGCTGTGGCCGATGAGGCCGATTCTGTGCGGATCGACCTCGGAGCGGCTCTTGAGATAGGCAACGCCCGCCTCGGCATCGGTGGCAAAATCGGCAGTGGTTGCCGTGGCCAGGTTTCCGGTGGACTTGCCGATGCCGCGCTTGTCTGCCCGCAGCACCACGATTCCTTTGCGCGTGAGGTAGTCGGAGAGGACCAGGAAGGGCTTGTGGCCGAAGACGGTTTCGTCACGGTCGTTCGGCCCCGAGCCGGAGATCAGCAGCACGGCGGGAAACGGCCCTTTGCCGGGAGGAACGGTCAGCGTGGCCGCAAGCGTGTTGCCTGCGGTCTTGTTGGCGTAAGTTACCTCCTCTTCGCGGTAGGGGTATGGCTTGACGGGATTCTGCGGGTGACGGGTCTGCAGCTCGGTTTGATTCTTGACGCGTTTCAGCGCCAGCGGCAGGGCGTTGCCCATTTGCGAGAATGTGCCATCGATGGAGTTCAGGTCCGCGGCGAGCTTGCCGTCGAACACGACGCCATCCCCCTTGAACTCGATGGTGAGCGAACTGCCGCTGCGTGTGACGGATGTGGCTGAAATCCAGGCCGGGTTCTGGTCAGGGCTTTGCATCTGAGCGGTCAGGCCGTCCTGTGTGTTGACGATCTTGAAGAGGATGCGCAGCTTGATGGCTCCCACATCGAGTGTGCCGAGCCATGTTCCATCAATCTCCGAGGGCGGCGCGGGCTTGGGCGCAACTACGGATTTCGCGGCAGCGCGCTTGAAATTGAGTTCCAACGGCTGGCCCTGCGACCAGGTTCCGTCGATCTCCGTAGCATCCTTGTTGACCGTGCCTTCGTATATGCCATGCACGGCATCGACGGTGAGGTTGAGCTTGGAATCCTTGAGCGTGATGGCGCTGACCGGGATGCCATTGGCGCCCTGATCGACGCTATCGAGAGTTGAGGTGAGGCGGCCGTCCTTGTCGGCCGCAACGTGCAGCACAAGGCGAAGCTGCGCGCCGCCTGCGTTCAGCGTTCCCTGCCAATCCCCGGCAATCTGCGCTTGCGCCCGGCTGAGCGGCGAGAGAGCCGCCAGAGCGAGCGCCATCAGTGTGAGTCTTTGAATGATCCGGTATTTCATCGGTCTCCAATTCCGCAGAAGAAGCTGCCCCAGGTGTCCGCCGCACTTTCGGATGTTTCAAGCTGACGTAGAAGCAACAAGTAGAAGTGAGTTTCTCTGCCCACCCAGAGTATGCCAGCATCGGCGGGAAAAACCAGCGATTGATTGCCTGAAAATCCAGCCGGCCTGCTCCAGCGCCACTGGCGGCGCCGCCCTTTGGTCTCCGCGCGAGTGCCCAGGGCAACAGTCTTCCCTTCCCTCTATGCAATTCGTTCCGCCAGCGCATACAATTCTCCAAGAGAAAAAAATGGCCAAGGCGAAGGAACGAATTTTCGAGGTTGCCTGCCCGGATTGCGGGGCGATGCTCAAGATCGATGCGGCCACCGGGCTGGTGGTGAGCCATACTCCTGCGCCGCAGAAGCGAATGTTCGAGGATCTGGAGACGGCGGCCCAGGCGATGCGCGAGCGCGATGAGCGCAAGGAGTCGATCTTCCGCCAGTCGGTCGAAGCGGAGAAGAACAAGGAAGATCTTTTCGAGAAGAAGTTTGCCGAAGCCCTGCGCAAGGCGAAGGACGCCCCCGAGGGCAAGCCTCTGCGCGAGTTCGACCTGGACTGAGCGCCGCGCTGCCGCAGTCAACCCTGCAACACCAACCCCGATTCAACTGCCATTTTCAGCGCTGATGCGCACGGCAGACGATTTGGAGCGATACTGGATGCACCGATCCCGTGACGCAGGTCCGGGGCAGAAGGAGAGAAAATGGTGGTTGTTCCGCTTTCAAAGCCAGAGGGCGATTCTCCAACTACGCCGGGCGCCGTCGAGTCCGACACCATGAACTGGATCGGCTTTGCCGCGGGTGGAACCCTTGTGGCCGGCGGCTTGCTGCTGCTCGCCGGCGAGCGCCGCGCCGGCCTGGTTGCTGCTGCCTCGGGTACGGCCCTGGCCATGCTCGACCAGAAGGAAACCATGTACTCCTGGTGGAATGCTCTTCCCAGCTATATCGACCAGGTGCAGCGCGTCCTTGGCCAAGTGCAGGATACGGTGAATGAAGTAGCCGCCAAGCGCGAGGAACTGCGGCGAATTCTAGCCCATTAAAACCGGTTTCGGAGAGCAGTTTTCAGTTCTTCCGTTCGACCAGGTAGCGCGCCAGGGCCTTCAGTCCATCGGCCCGGCTGCCGTAGGGTTCGAGTGCGGCGAAGGCCTCGTCGATCAGCCGCGCGGCGTCGCGCTGGCTCTGCTCAATGCCGTAGACGGCTGGCCATGTGGCTTTTTCCGTGGCCTGATCCTTGCCCGCGGTCTTGCCCAGGTGCGCCGAGTCCACGGTCATGTCCAGAACATCATCCACAATCTGAAAAGCCAACCCGGCTTTGCGGCCAAACAAATCCAGCCGCGCGACATCGTCCGCCGCAGCTCCGGCATAGACGCCTCCGGCCACCACGCTCACCCGAATGAGCGCGCCGGTCTTGGCGCGGTGAATGGCGTCTACCAGCTCCGGTGTGGGCTTCAGATGCTCGCTCTCGATGTCCAGCACCTGTCCGCCGATCATGCCTTCCACGGTGCCGACGGCGTTGGCGACGAGGCCGATGATCTGCACGGTTGCCGCGGGTGGTGAGTCCAGCCCGGCCAGCACCTCGAAGGCGCGGGTCTGCAGAGCGTCGCCGGCCAGAATGGCGATGGCTTCGCCGAAGACCACGTGGCAGGTGGGCTTTCCGCGGCGCAGATCGTCGTTGTCGAGCGCCGGCAGATCGTCGTGGATCAGCGAGTAGGTGTGCAGCATCTCGAGAGCCGCGCCCAGCCGTTCAATTCCGGCAGGCAGGGTTCCGGCAATGGTGACGGCGGCCTGCTGCGCCAGCACCGGCCGCAGCCGCTTGCCCCCGGCAAAGGTTGAGTGGCGCATGGCGCCATGGATTGAGGCGGGCACGGTGGCAACAGTGGGCAGCAACTCTTCGAGCGCCCGCTCGGTCAGCGCGGCACCCTCTTGCAAAAGCGATTTCACATCGACGGTCATCGCTCTCATGATAACCGAGGCTGGCTCGGTTTTCGCTCCAATAACCAAAGTCCCGTGAGCATCAGTACGGCCAACGCGCTCAGCCAGCGTCCGGTCAGAACGTCGGGAGTGGTGACCCAGTCCACGGTCAGGACGATCGTCCCTGGCCAAACGGGCACAACGATCAGGCCGTCGTCGCGCCGGGGCAGGGAAGCGACGGGGTAGCTGTTGATAGCGATACGCCAGGCCGGGTAGCTGCGCAGGCGCAGAATCAAAAAGCGTGGATGGCTGATGATGGCTGTGGTGTTCTTGAGCGCAAGATGATTCACAATTCCTGTGTAGCCAATGGTGGTTACAAGGCGCTTATGTTCCGGCTGATCGAACTGCCAGCGCAGTGTGGTTTCGCAACTGCCTTGCGCGGCGTTCCAGACGGGGGCTGCTTCGTCCGTTTCCGCTCCGCTTGAGGGCACACCCAGCACCGTCGCTGGATCGCTCGCCAGGCAGGCGTCAGGCAGGCCGGTGGCCACCAGCGCGTTGTCGGCGCCCGGAGGCGCGTACTCGTCATACCCTTGAAATCCCGCGCCGCTGCGGTAGACGCCAGCCATGCCTGAGACGGCGTCTTCGTCATCGCAAATCTGGAAGAAGGTGCGCCCGGTGTGGATGGTTGCGGCCAGAAAGAGCGCCGCGCAGACCGAGCCCACCCCCACGCGCAGCCTGCGCCGGCTTGTTTCGCCAGGCCACACTGCGGCGGCAAAGAAAATGGCCATCGGCGCTTCCAAAACAGCCAGCCAGCGCCAGGGAAACTGCAAAAACCGCAGTTTTGGCAGCAGGTTCCACACCGGCAGCGAGACGGGAAACTGGAGAAACAGGACAACTGCGGGAATCAGAGCCAGCGGAATCCACCAGTGGCGGAGACGGGACTGATCTTTCGTCGCCAGCCTGCCGCGACCCCAGCAAACCAGCAATCCGGCGAGCGCGACGGCGATCATGCAGACGGCCAGAATCGACACCTTCCGCAACTCAATGTCATGGTCCCCCAGCGCTGGGTTGGCGTGCCGCGCGAAGAGCCAACTGTTTTCGATCAGCAGGCCAGGATCGTCGATGGCCTGCCGCACATCCACCCAGCGCTGCTCCCAAGCCGCGGGCAGAAGAAACATCCCGGCCAGCGCTGTTCCCAGGGCAGCGCCAATCCCGGCGCGCAGCAGAGGCGCCCAGGACCGAACCAGCAGAGCGGCGGCCAGCGCCATCGCGGCCAGCAGGTAACAGGCCATCACGCCCACCGGAACGTTCGATAGCCAGCAGCCTGCGACAACCAACGCCAGCGGAGCCGCCGAGCCGTCCAGAGCACGCTTCCAGACCGGGCCGGCCGGTTTGCGGTCGCGCAAGAGATAAAGCAGCAGCAGCGGAATCCAGCACCCGCCCGCCAGTTCCCCGAAGGCCGTGCGCTCGTAAGCTGTAAACAGCGCATAGCCGGAGAAGAGCGCCGCGCAGCCGGCCAGCGTGGCCGCGCCCTCATCCAGCGCCTGGCGCGCTAGCGCCCGCGTGGCCAGGCCCGTTGCGGCCAGCAGAAGAAACGTAAGCGCCATGGGGACGAACTGCCAGGGCAGCGCCAGCCCCAGCGCCGCGGCCAGCATCCAGGTCAGCGGCGGATAAAAGACGAAGCGCGGCTCACCGGCGCCGAAGTTGGCGCTCGAAGCCCAGTGCGGATACACGATCCCGTGCCGCCAACTGTTCAGGGCGTCGAACCAGGAGACCAGATGGAAGTCGAAGTCGTGCCCGCAGGAGTTGCCGCGCACCAATTGCGGCGCAACAGCAACCGCCGCCGCCAGCAGGACGACGGCCGGACCGGCAATGCGGCTCCAACTGGCTGCTTTCCCGGGTTTCATGGGCGAAACCTGTTCGAATTGAATAAGAACCTATAAAAAGCCATAAACCCTTCTCTATAAATATCCCACTTAACCGCAAAGAACGCGGTGAAGGTGGGGCACCCAAAGCCCAGTTCCCGGTCATATGCCTTCCGTGAGTCAAGTCGAAAGGGTAAAAAAGCTGGATTTCGAACAATGAAAACGCTTTCCTCTCATCTCCTTTTTGTGTTTACATAGGGGTTGATAGAACAGGAAAAGGGGTGGAAGCTTGAAAAGAGATTTGGGCTGGGTAGAAGCGGGCAGGACTGGAAAACTGACGCGTTTGAGCGCCGCTATCGCAGGATTCATGGCACTCGCGTGGTTTTTGCTGCGCGTCATCCCCAAGCCGAGCCGCGCCGCATATCCCTGTCAACGGGCAGCTTTTCCCGTGGCTAGCGCCTTTGTGATCTGGGTGTGCGCCTCCGTGGCCGGAATCTTCTCTCTGGCTGGCCTCCGCCGGCTGGTCCACCGCTACAGATGGGCAGCCGCCGGCCTGTGCGTGCTGACCATGGCCGTCGGCGGCCTGTGGCTTGTGCACTCCAGAGCCATTGCCGCGGCGGAGATTGCAACCCGCTACGACTTCCAGCCCAAGCTGCGCAACGTTCCCCTGGGCATTGCCCGGGGCGTTTATCCGGGACGCGTGGTCTGGGCGCACGATCCCAAGGCCGCTCACTGGACCGGCCACATCGAATCGACGACCGACCAGTGGTGGATGGAAGGCAGCACGGATCAGGCGCGTGTCGACGCCATGGTCTCCAGCACACTGCGTCAGCTTACCGGCGCGGCCACGGACGACGCAGCCTGGAAGATCATCTTCACTTACTACAACAGCCATTCGCGCGGCCTGGAGAAGACCGGCTACCAGGCGGGGGAGATCGTGGCCGTCAAGGTCAACCTGAACAACAGCGATGCCAAAGGGCCGGGCAATGTGGTGAACGTCTCGCCCCAGGTTGCGTTGGCCGTGATTGGGCAACTGGTGAACCACGCGCACGTTCCGCCCTCCTGCATCGTTGTTTACGACGTGCGCCGCAACATCTATCCGGGGCTGCTGACGAAGATCTGGAGCCAGTACAAGGATGTGCGCTTCCTTCAGGCCGATCCGCCCGATCCGGCGCAGCCCAGGAACCCAGGCTACGGCAACTATCATGGCCTGGAAGCCGCTCAGTGGGTTGAAGGCGTGAGTTACTCGGCCAATAACAACAGTTACAAAGACGCCAAGCTCATTCCTCAGCAGATCAAGGACGCGACTTATATCGTGAATTTGGCATTGCTCAAGGCTCACTCCTATCCGTATGCGGCATCTGAAGGCGGCGATGAGGGCCAGACCGGCATCACCATGACCGGCAAGAACCACTTCGGCTCCATCAAAGGCACGTGGGAACTGCATGACGCCATCAACACCAACCAACACGGAACGCCACACGCCTATTCGCCCATCGTGGATCTGTCGGCCTCGCCCAACCTGGGCGCAAAAACCATCCTCTATCTTCTCGACGGCCTCTACTGCGCACGGCGCCATCAGTCTTACCCGCTGCACTTCCCCAATGCGCCGTTCAACAACCAGGTCGAGCCGTATGCCAATACACAATGGCCATCCAGCATTCTGGCCTCGCTGGACGGTGTTGCGCTGGACTCGGTCGGCCTGGATATTCTTCTCTCGCAGACGAAGAACAATCTGGACGCGAACAACCATCCGCGTATCGCGATCCGCGAAAATGCCGACGATTATTTGCAGGAAGAGGCCTTGGCCGATCATCCGCCATCGGGAACGGCCTACCGTCAGAACGGCAAGCCGGTCGCCAGCCTCGGCGTCACCGAGCACTGGGACAACGACCTGAGCCGGCAATACTCGCGCAACAAGGACCCGAAGAAGGGCAAAGGCATCGAACTGATTTATTTGCCCATGAACTAAGTTGCAGAAGGTTGGCCGCCCGTGTGGGCGCGACCACAAGCTTTACGGCAGAAGGCGAAGCATGTGGCGGGTCTGCACGGCTACGGCAGCCGGGCTGAAGGGCAGCGCAAAGGTCGTGCCGCCGTACCAGTCGTTCCACTGGTCGTGGAAGTAAGGCGAGTACGGGTTGCCGCTCTGGCCGAGCACGATATTCTCCGTCGATCCGTCCACGTCGCTCCAGTCCATGGTGAAGCGTTGCGAGGGGCCGAAGTCGCGGCCCACCTGCTTGACGGTCGTGGTGTCGCCGCTCAGAGGCTGCGCGCCGGTTCCGGCCACGCGGCCCACCAGCGGCAGGAATACAGCCAGCGGGTGCTCAATATCGACCACATGCCAGCTTCCATAACTCCAACGCGCCACGTCGCTGGGGGCTTTGCCGTCCTTCATCCCCTTGCGCACGGCATCGGTCAGTAGCGCGTCCCAGTTCTTGTAGGCCGGTGGAAGCCACTCCGCGTTGCCGTGCATGATGATCTCTTCCTCGGCAAAGTTCTTCTCGCTCCAACTGTAGTACGCCGCATCCTCGCCCAGCTTCGGCTTCAAAATCAGCGGCCAGAAGGCGTACCGTGCCTCCGTCACAATCGACGCGGCAGCCGAATCCGTGGTGAGCTTGCCATCCCAACTGCGCATTAGGTCGGCGGCTTTCTTCAGACGCGCATCATCAGCGCTGGAGGAGCCGGGCGTGTGATCGATGGCGTAGGCAAAACGATGGCCGAGTTCCTGGTCCACTTCACTGTACACATCGGTCTGGGCGGCGAGCATGTCGGCGGGCTTGAGCTGGTCGCTGCCCTGCAGCATCTTGTAAATGCGCTCGGCGCGATAGGGATCGATCCATTCGAGCGAGAGCGGATACGGGGAACTGGGCGTGGTGACGCGCGAGTTGGCCGTGGCCAGAAAGCCCGACGGCGGATCGACGGAGCTGGGCATTGCGTCGAAGGGAATGTAACTCTGCCACTCATGGGCGGCATCCTGAATCGGTACGCCCTGCAAGCCCGCGGGCCGCAGCGGAACCCGCCCGATGGCGTGATAGGCGATGTGCCCCTGATCGTCGCTGTAGACAATATTCTGCGTGGGCCAGCACCATGCGCCGAGCGCCGCGGAAAACTCCGTCCAGTTGGATGCAACGTTCATTTGGTAGAGCGGCAGCCCATTCAGCGCCGGATCGTAGAGCGTCCACTTGAGGGCGATGGGGCGCGTTTCCTTCTTGAAAACAGGATTCAGCAGCGGCCCGTGAGCGGTGAGTTGCACGTCCACCGTCACATCCTTGCCGCCGCGCACCTTGATGATCTCGTGGTCCATGGTGAGCGGCTTCCAGACGCCGTCATTGGCCTGATAGTTGCCCTTGCCGTCGAGTTTCTCCACGTAAAGATCCTGCACGTCGGCGTAGAGCGCGGTTATCCCCCATGCCACATGCTCGTTATGTCCGGCGATGACGAACGGCAAGCCTGGCAGCGTCACGCCTGCCGCGTGATAGCCCGGCGCGCCATTGGATCCATTCGCCTTCAGATCGGCCATGTACCATGTGTCCGGCTCGGTCAGTGGCAGATGCATGTCATTCGAGAGCAGCGGCCTGCCGCTGGCTGTGTGCTTGCCGGCGACGACCCAGTTGTTCGAGCCCGGCGCGCATCCGGAGCAGGGGGGCAGCCCGAGCAGGGCGTGCAATGCGAGCAGGTCCTCGTGAGCGTCCGGCGCAACTCTGGCCTGGCTGCGGTCGTCGTCCTCGTCCTCGTCTTCGTCGTTTGCCGGGGCCGGCTCCGCGTGCGGCTGGCTCAGGTCCAGCAGAATGCCGGTGGGTGGATGGTCGCGCCACGAGCCCACCGGATACAGATCCGCCTCCAGCTTTGGATTGTGCAGCCTGGCAGCCACCCGCTCGCGCCCCAGTTTCACGTCCCAATGTGTATCCAGCGCCTGCGCCATCATCAGCCCGATGCTCACCGAGTCCACGCCGCTCCAGGGCTGCGGTTTGTAGTGCAGCAGCATGAACTCCGGCGGCAGCGAGTCGCCGTGCTGCGCGATGAACAAGTTCACGCCGCGCGCATAAGCGTCGAAGCGGGCCCGGTCCTCGGCGTTCAGGTTTGCGTAGATGCGCCGCGCGGTATTGCGAAACTGCAAAACCCGCTGCGCCGTGTCGTGCTCAACCATCCGGCGCCCCAGAATCTCCGCCAACTCGCCGTTGGCGTTGCGCCGCAGGGCGTCCATCTGCCATAGCCGGTCCTGCGCCGTCACATAGCCCTGAGCCGCAAACAGATCGTCCTCGGTGTCTGCCTCGATGTGCGGCACGCCGTGGCCGTCGCGGCGCACCGTCACCGGCGCCGAGAGCCCAGCCAGATGCACATCTCCATCCAGTACCGGCAGCGCCGCCCTGGCTGCTGACCGCAGCCACAGCACACCAGCGCAAGCAGCCACCAGCAGCAGCGCCAGCAGGCCGCCCGCTGGCCACAGCAGAATTCGCGGCCACCGGCCTTTGCGGCGGCGAGTGAGACATGCGGCAGAAGATACAGGCGTTGGATCGGTCGATTCGGGGGCAGGCATCGGTTCACTTCAGAATAACGCCGCAGGCAAAGATACTGCGCAAACTCCTTCTGCCGTTCTCAGCTCCTGCGCATCCCGCGTGATTCTTCGAGACTGCTTCTCAGCGGATAGAATGGTTTTGTCCCACAGCGTGCCGGTTCGACAGACGAACCAGCTCATTCTCCGGCGAGGTCATCATGCAGTTTCTAGTTCTAGGCAAGGGAAAAACAGGCAGCATGGTCGCTGAGGTCGCTTGCGAACGCGGCCACTCGGTCCGCGCTCTCGACATCAATGAGAACCAGCACGCCTCCGCCCTCACAGCCGCGAATCTCGCCGGCGTCGATGCGGTCATCGACTTCACCGCACCCGAGGCGGCCGTCGAAAACATACGCGCCGTTCTGGCTCTCGGCGGGCGCATCGCCGTTGGCACCACCGGCTGGTACGCCCACCTCGACGAGATGAAGTCTCTTGTCCGGCAGCACAACGGAGCGCTGCTCTACGGCACCAACTTTTCCATCGGCGTGCAAAAGCTCTTCCGCCTCACTGCGGACCTCGCGAAACTGGACGGCTATACCTTCTCTATCGACGAGACTCACCACATCTCCAAGCTCGACGCACCCTCTGGCACCGCCATCACGCTGCGCGAGATCGTCGAAGCCGCGCAGCCGGACGCCAAAGTCGAGGTAACTTCTCACCGCGTAGGCGACGCCAAGGGCGAACACATCGTCACCGCCGTGAGCGACGTCGATATCCTCGAAATCCGCCACGAGATCAAGAGCCGCCGCTGCCTGGCCGAGGGCGCCGTCCGCGGAGCCGAGTGGCTGGCCGGCAAATCCGGAGCCTATGACTTCCGCGAGATCTTCGATCGGTTGTAGGAACTGCGCGCATCAGAAACTGTAGCCGCGCTTGGGATCGTAATCGAACTTCACCAGCCCGTCCCGGTAATCGATGTGGATGGTCAACTGGCTAAGCGTGTTCGCCCCAAGGAGTCCAGATATCTCCATTCCGGCGTGCTTCGAAAGCTGTGTGGTGTCAAAGGAAACTACGTCGCTCACCTTCTGGGATAGCTGCGCGAAACGAAAGGTGATCTCGTCCGCGCTATAGACCTTTTTCACCTCACCGCTGATGCCTATTACCCGGGTGCGGTAATCGGAGCGGACCTTGGTAACCTCGCGCGCGGCCTGCGGTGAAATGCTCGTCATCCATGAGCCTGTGTCCAGGATGAAGAGCCTCAGCGTTTCGCTGTTGAGCGCAGCGGGCAGAATCAGTTGGTGGCCGACACGATAGACGGGTGTGTAGCTCTTCATCTCAGGAGCTATGTAGCGGTCATAGGGGCCGTGACCGTCGGGCTTCTTCTCCGTAGCATTCTGCGCGGTCGCGGAGGCGCTGGATGCAGCGGCAGGCTTGTCTTGCTGCGCCGCCTTGGCCGCCTCCGCGGATTCGCCGGAATCGTCCCGCTCCGCATCGCTCGTCTTCAGGGCTGGCGCTGCCGCTGGCGTCTCTCCGGGCCGCGGCGGCAGCGGGCCAAGCAGCAGTTTGCGCATCGGGTAGTCCAGCGTGACCAAAAACTGCGAAAACACGTCCATTCCGATCAGTCCGTCGCTATCGCCCACGACGCTCCGGCTGTCGAGCACCCGCACCGCGCAATCCTGAAACTCGAGGCCTCCGATGTGGATGGAGTCGGCATAGGCGGAGTAGCCGGGCCTGTACCCCTTGTCGCCGATGCCGCCCGTCTCCATTGGCGAAAACGGCTTGAGGCCCGCATGTTCCGCAACAGAACGGGAAACCAGCAGCCCGTCAGCCCCGGTATCGATCTGCAGCCGGGACTTGTGGCCGTTCAACTTCACTTCCAGTCCGAAGGCCTGTCTGTGTGTTGCATCCCTCATGATTTCAGCGAAGGGAACCTCGGCAGTTGCCGCCGTCGAAACCAGATGGCAGGCCTTGTGCGGTTCGGTCTCTGACTTTTTCAGGCTATCCAGGTACATCTTCCAGTGGCGCGTGGCTTCCTCGTCGTTTCCCGTGGGAGCGGAAAGGTATGCTTCGATCTCGGCGATCTTCTGCTTCAAGGGAAGAGTGCCGATCCACGCCCCGCGAATCTCCGGATCAGCGGGATCGAGTTGATGCGCCACAAGAATCTGCTTGCGACTTGAAGCATACATCGAACGGAGGCGTTCCAGGCCGGCCAGCAGCAAATGGACGCGCGGGTTGCATGGATCCAGTTTCTCGGCCTCGACGGCGGTTTGACCGGCGATCCATGGCACCCCCTGGCGAAACTCCACCTCGCCGCGCAGCGTAAGCAATACAGCCGAGCCGGGCGCAACTGCTAAAGACGCTTTCACCTGGTCCTCAGCCTCTTGCACCTTCTGCTGTCGCAGCAGAGCGTGCACCAGTCCGATCGTCGCATCCGCGTCGCCCGGATGACTGGCTAACTCGGCCCGGTAAAGATCGGCGGCCTTGGCATAATCGGCTGCCAGCAGGGCCGTGTCGGCTTCGGTTGGAGGGCTATGTTTCACCACGCTGCAACTGGCGGCAAACAGATACGTCACCGGAAGGCACAGCACTGCAATCAAGAGTGCAGACCGCAAGGTATTCCGCGGAATGCCTCCCGCAAAAGGAACTCTTCCCGTCATCTTTACCCCATTTGCCTCAGTTTGTTCTATGCCCAACAGCTTACCATCCACACGCCGCGAGCCACGGCTCCAATGAACCGCAGGCGGAGCCATCTCTCTCGCGGGACTCGCCAACGCCGTTCCTCCGCCAACATGCCGCGTCCGGCGGAGGCACTCCTATTTGAAGGACGCCCTCTTCGGTATACACTTTTCTTGTGATGGAAACGACAGGTTGCGGTACAGCTATCGTTACGCCCTTTCGGGCGGATGGATCAGTCGATGAACAGGCGCTGACGGCGCTGGTGAACTGGCAGATCGACTCGGGAATCAACTTTCTGGTGGCCTGCGGATCGACGGGCGAGGCGGCCACGCTGGACGAGGAAGAGTGGCTGCTGACGATCTGCATGGTGGCCGAGGCGGCCGCCGGCCGCGTACCGGTGTGGGCAGGCTGCACCCACAACTCCACCCGCACGCTGGTGCGCAACGCCAGCCGGCTGAAACAGATCCGCGGCGTCGACGCCGTGCTCTCGGCCAATCCCTACTACAACAAGCCCTCCCAGGAGGGCCAGTTCCAGCACTTTCTGGCTCTGGCCAAGGCGGTCTACCCGCTGCCCGTGGCGCTCTACAACGTGCCCGGACGAACGGCTGTGAACCTCGATCCCGAAACAGTTGTCCGCCTGGCCGAGGCCGCCCCCAACATCCAGGCCATCAAGGAGGCCAGCGGCAAGCTGCCCCAGATTGCCGAACTGGTCCACTCGCTGCCTCGCGGATTCAAAGTCTTCAGCGGCGACGACAACCTGGCACTTGCCTCCATCGGCGTTGGCGCGCATGGACTGATCAGCGTGGCCGCCAATGAAATTCCCGCTGAAACCAGCCGCATGATCCACGCCGCCCTGAACAACAACTGGGCAGAAGCCCGCGAGCTGGAGCGCCGCTACGGCCGGCTCTTCGAGGCCAATTTCTGGGAGTCGAATCCCGCACCTGTGAAGACCGTTCTCGCCCTGATGGGCCGCTGCACGGACCACGTCCGCCTGCCGCTGGTTCCTCCCACCGCCGCCACTCGCCAAAAGCTCGAACGGCTGGCCGGCGAACTCGGCCTGCTCAAGCACCTTCCCCCACCCGACGGCCCCACCGAAGTGTTTTGAGAGCAGGGAACAGCAGTCAGGCATCAGGCGCAGCAGCCGGAAACGGCTGGGTGGAATGGCCGCGTCCCGAATAGTTCAAAGACCTGTGAAACTTCCCATTGCCGACCTAGGTTCCATTTGTGCGCCATTTGCCCGGTCCGTCTCAAAAAATAATTAGAGTGTGGACAGGATTTGTCCGATAATAGAGAAAGGAGGGCTGTGCGCAAGATGGCGGTACTTCTGGTTGGGGACGCGTCAGTGAATAAATCGTACAATACCGGAATTCCTCCCTCATTAGGCGCCAGTTCGCCGGGAGCGGGCGAGTCTGTGGAAGCGAGAAGCCGCTGCGCATACAACCGGACCAGGGGATATATTTTGGGCGTGGAGATCGCTTGCGGCGATTTTACTGCGGCCACCCTTGCCGACCGTATGCCGCTGCTCACTCCCAAATCCGGCGCGGGGCTCTGGATGGCCCCGTTCAAGGGAATCCCCGCCACCGATGTAAAAGTTCCGCTCGATCTGATCTACCTGGACGCGGATAGCCGGGTCATCGAAACTGTCGAGTTCTTCCCCACCTTCCGCGTCTCCGCTTCGTGTCCACCGGCGGCCAGCCTGCTGGCGCTACCCGTTCACTCGATTTTTGCATCGCACACCCAGACAGGCGATCAGATAGCTTTCGGCCTTATCGAGGAGATCGAACGTGAACTGGCGCAGCTTTTTGGCCCAAGCGCCTCTTCCAGCGCCGTGCATGAGGCCATCGGCACACAGGAGAAGCCGGTAATAAGCAGCGAGCCCGCCACGCAGCAGGTAGAGGAAAGCCCCAAGGCGGAAGCTGTTGCATCCGAGCCGGCAGAAGAAGCTGCCGCGGCTGAACCATGGAAGAAGGGCGTCAAGCAGCCGAAGAACTGGTTGCAGCGGTGGCTGTCTCCCGAGCCTAAGGAGCCGAGGAAAGCCCCGCGGACGGAGTTGCCCGGCCTGACTGCCTACTTCTGGACCGGCGGCTCTCCGCAGGCGCACGCCATTCGAGACATCAGTTCAACCGGTTTGTATGTGGTGACCGAAGAGCGCTGGTACCCCGGCACCTTGGTCCAGATGACGCTGAAGAAGACAGATGGCGTGGGCGCTGAGACTTCAATCTCCGTGCTGGCCAAAGCCAACCGTTGGGGCAACGACGGAGTTGGCCTCGGATTTGTGGTGCGGGATCCTCGTAAGCCGCGCGACGGCGACGCTGCCCAGGCTGGAGCCGTGGACCGGGAGACACTGGACCTGTTCATCGAGCGGATCAAGCCAGCCGACGAGTAACAGCCTTTTGCGGATGCTCCCTACCCGGCCAGAGCTTTTTTTACTATTTCGCTGACGATGCGGCCTTCCGCGCGGAGGCCTGCTGCCTGCAGCTTCGCCTGGACAGCTTTGATGACCTGGCCCATCTCTTTGGGTGTGGGGACTTTGCCCGTGGCGGCGGCGACTTCCTGGATGGCTTGGGCGACCAAGGCCTGGAGGGCGGCTTCATCGAGGGCCTTGGGCAGAAACTCCTCAATAACGACGATCTCGGAGGCTTCCTTGGCGGCCAGTTCGGGGCGGTTGCCCTTGGTGAACTGGTCGATGGAGTCGCGGCGCTGCTTGACCATGGTGGCCAGGGCCTGCTGCTCCTCGGCCTGGGTGAGCACAGCGCGCTTCTCAATGGCCTTGTTCTTGAGGGCGTTCTTGATGAGGCGCAGGGTGGTGGTGCGCTCGGCGTCATGGGCCTTCATGGCAAGGATGACCTGCTGGTTGACTTGGGTTTCCAGTGCGCCTGCTTCGCTCATAAATTCCTTTCTAAACTGCTGATGTAATTGTAGTTCATTGTGTTCAAGGTCCCAGGATCGAGGCCTGGGATACCCCACTGCCCGACATTCATATGTATATGAGATTCATTTACATGGGATTCAATTCCTCTCAAAGAAGAATTGTAATGATTTTTCTCCGAGGGTGGATTCATTGAGCCGATTTGGGACTTCAGGAAGATTTACACAGAAAATATAATCCACATAAACCACAAATTTGTGTAATCTGTGATTGACCGACCGCCGAAGGGATGCTGAACCAGCCAAATCCAAAAATTTAAGCTCAGCTTCAGGCCCCGGCAGAAAACGAGGAGACGATATGATTCGCAAGACGCGCTTGTTTACACCCGGCCCGACGCCGCTGTTGCCGGCGGCCCAGTTTGCCATGGCGGCAGCGGACATCCACCACCGCACGCCAGAGTTCCGCGCCCTCTTTCAAAAAGTTGTGGCCCAGTTGAAGGTTTTTGTGGGCACGCAGAACGACGTGCTGCTGTTGTCTTGTTCGGGCACGGGCGCGATGGAGGCTTCGGTCTCCAATATGACCTCTCCCGGCGACCGTGTGCTGGTGCTGACGGCGGGCAAGTTTGGCGAGCGCTGGGTAGACTTGGCCAAGGCGTACGGCTGCCAGGTGGACGTGGTGGAAGCGCCTTATGGGCAGACCTTCGATCTGGAAGTGGTGAAGAATGCCCTGAAGCCGGAGCACAAGGCCGTCTATATGCAGGCTTCGGAGACCTCGACGGCTGTGAGCCACGATGTGGAAGGCGTGGCAGGGCTGGTGAAGGGCACGGAGACGCTGTTGGTTGTGGATGGCATCACCGGCCTGGGCACGCAGACGTTTGATGTAGACGGCTGGGGCGTTGACATTCTGATTGGCGGTTCGCAGAAGGCGGTGATGATTCCGCCCGGACTGGCCTACCTGAGCGTGAGCGAGAAGGCGTGGGCGGCGGCGGAGAAGTCAAAGAATCCGCGCTACTACTTCGATCTGCGCAAGGAGCGCAAGAACCAGGGCAAGGGCGAAACCGCGTATACGCCGGCGGTGGCGCTGGTTGCCGGACTGGGCGCGGCGCTGGATTATATTGCCGGGCAGGCGGGCGGAGATCTGGAAAAGGGCCGCATCGCGCTGATCGACAATGCGCAGGTGAATGCAAAGGCGACGCGCGCCGGGCTGGTGACGCTGGGCTTCACGCTCTTTGCGCCGACATCGCCCTCGGCGGCGGCGACGGCGGTCGCGGTGCCGGAGGGGATGGATTCTGGCTCGGTCGTGAAGGCTCTGAAGGCGAAGTTCAGCCTGGTGACGGCCAACGGACAAGGCTCGATGCAGGGCAAGATCTTCCGCGTGGCGCATCTGGGCTTCTTCGACTACCTGGACACGGTGGCGTTTCTGGGCGCGATGGAGCACATTGCCAAGGACGTGCTGGGTCTACCGGTGGTGTACGGCCAGGCAGTGGCAGCGGCGCAGGAAGTTTATGCGCAGGCGTCGAAGCAGTAGGTTGGCGGCTTCCAAAACACGGATGGGGTTTGCGGTGCCCCAGGTCTGAAGCGAGACCTGGGGCGCCCGGACAAGTTTGTGGAATCCCACCTTAGCCGCAAAAACAAAAGACGCGGCGAGGGTGGGGCATCCAGCTCTTGTGGATAGGAAGCAGTGAAACGCGGATCCTTCGACTGCGCAGGCCGCAAAGAGCGCGCCTTGTTCCGCTCAGGATGACGGCATCAAGGATTTGGAAGGAACTCGATGGCTGAGTTGAGTTTTGGGGAGAAGTTGCTGATCGCTCGCAAGCAGCTTGACCTTTTTCAATATGAGATGGCCGAGCGGCTAGGGGTTCATGCCAACTCGCTCACCAAGTACGAGCGGGGCGAGGGCAAGCCTCATGCGGCAGTGGTGCGGATGTTTGAGATACTCTGCGAGAAGCACAACATCCGTTTTGATGAGTACGAAGCGGGAAACAAGGGCAAGGGAGACGCGATGAAGATCGTTCTGGCAGAGAAGGTATCTCCGGCAACTTTGGCCGTGTTTGAGGCCGAGCCTGGGTGGGAAGTTCTGACGCACGACCAACTGCCTGACGGCTTGCCGGCTTCGCTGGCTGATGCCGATGCGCTGGTGGTGCGCAGCGCGGTGCAGGTGGACGACGCGCTGATGTCGCACGCGCCCAGGCTGCGGGTGATTGGCAGGGCGGGCGTGGGCGTGGACAATATCGACGCTGCCGCTGCCACGCGGCGGGGCATTGTGGTGATGAATACGCCGGGCGCCAATGCCGTGGCCGTGGCCGAACTGACCATTGCGCTGATGCTGGCGCTGGCGCGCAAGCTGCCTGCGGCCAATGCGACGATGCACGCCGGCAAGTGGGAGAAGAAGAGCCTTCAGGGCATGGAATTGCGCGGCAAGACGCTGGGCATTCTGGGACTGGGGAGAATCGGATTGGAAGTTGCCAAGCGGGCCAAGGGCTTTGGGCTGGAGATTATTGGTAGTGACCCGTTCGTCTCTGCCGCCGTGGCCAGGGAGAACGGGATCAGGCTGGTGACGCTGGAGGATCTGCTCGCCGGGTCGGACTACCTGACCCTGCACGTGGGATTGACGCAGCAGACGAGCGGCGTAATCAACGCCAAGACGCTGGCGACGATGAAGAAGGGCGTGCGCATCATCAACTGCGCGCGCGGCGAGCTGATCGACGACGCGGCACTGGTGGAGGCGCTGAAGAGCGGGCAGGTGGCTGGCGCGGCTCTGGACGTGTTTGCTTCAGAGCCGGTGAGAGACTCGCCGTATGCCGAGCTGGACAACGTGATTCTGACGCCGCACATCGCCGGTTCGACGGGCGAAGCGCAGGAGGCCGTGGGCATCCAGATCGCGCGGCAGGTGCGCGACTACCTTAAACTCGGCGTCGTGCAGAATGCGGTGAATCTGCCGTCGCTGAGCCACGAGGAGTACGTGGTGCTGGCGCCGTATATTGACCTGGCTGGGCGGCTGGGATCCTTCCTGGCGCAGGCGGGCAAGCGTGGCATTGAGTCGATTCATCTGGTCTACGGCGGCACGCTGGGCGAGGCCAAGACCGACCTGGTGCGCAACGCGGCCATCGCCGGGCTGCTTGAGGGCTCGGAGAACGTGAATCGGATCAACGCCGCGACAGTTGCGCAGGAGCGCGGCATCCGCATCCACGAGGAAAAGCTGGAGAGCCATCGTGGCGGAGCGGCCAGCGTGCTCACCATCGAACTGCACGCGCACGCGGGATCCAGCAATGCCAGCGCCACGGTGATCCGCGGCGAGCAGCCGCGCCTGCTGGCCTTCGACGGCATCGACATTGAAACGCCGCTTGAGGGCAACCTGCTCGTCTGCCGTAACCTGGACGTGCCGGGCGTGATCGGCAAGATCGGCACCACCCTGGGTGAGCACGGCGTCAACATCGCCAACTTCGCGCTGGGCCGCGAGCGCGTGGGGGCAAAGCCGGTGAAGGCTCTGGCCGTGGTGCAGGTGGACGCGCCGGTTCCCGACAAGGTGCTGGAGGCTCTGGGAACCATCGAAGCGCTGCTGGAGGCCAAACTGGTCAAACTGCCTGAGACGGGATTCTGACTTTAAGCTAGAGATGATTCGCCTCGATCAAAATGAAAAACCACCGCCAACCAGCGGTGGTTTTTCATTTTGCCTGATGGCGTGCATCTGGCCAGGCTGGACCGCTCGCGGGATTGCCGCGGAAACCCGTTGATTGACTCCATCTCAGAGGGCAAGGTCGAGTTCGTACTCGGGAATCGCATCTATTGATTGCAGCGAGCCAGCCTGCCCATCGTTTTCCATGGTCGGTGCCTTGCCTTCGTCAAAGAAGATCGGCGCTTCCTTGCTCAGCGGCAAGACCTGCAGGGTGAAGGCGTGCGCCGGTGCGCCATCAAGAAACCGCTTCAGGCCGATCCGCCAATCCGTTCCGTTGAAGAAGTTATCGGTGAGTAGATGACCGCCGTTCAACAGACGCGCCTCATCGCCCTGGTAATGCACTTCAAGAAGAACGTCGCTCAGTCCATCGATAGCTCCTGGAGGAACGGCGACGCGCCATTCGCCTGCCTGGGCAAAGCTTGATTCGTCTGGCGCCTGCACCGGGGCGCCTCCTCTTTGGGAGAGGCTGGCGTCCAGGTTCGGCGCGGGCGCCTTACCGGCCGGTTTAATTTGCTCAATTCGGAGCGAGATACTACGCTCCGGCTCACGCCACGCCAGGTGCTGGAAGAGTCCTGTCGCTTCCTGGCCGGTGATCTGGCCAGCATCCTTGCCGGCGGTCGCGTGGACAGCGGGAAAGAACGCGACATCAAACGACGGGGCGCCGGCCTGGCGCAGGATAAGCCGCGATCCGTCACTGTAGACTTGCGCCTTGGTGAGCGCCAACTGATCGTGCCCGCTTATCCTGACGTTCCACAAGTTATCTGCATCCTCCCGGCTGAGCAACACAATATGCGTGGCTCCTTGTTTGCCATGGAGCGTGATTGCGGAGCGAAGTCCAGGTGCGACGTTGCACACGCGCAGCAGGCCGTTCTCCTGGGCCGGGGATCCCTGCTCAACCAGGAGAGAGGCTTGATTCCCGGCAGGAAACGCGAACTCCGCGGGGATGCCTGGAATCGCCGCAAAAAAGACATACGCATCTTTGCCCGAACGAACTCGCAGAACAGGCTGCGCGGTCGCGTAGGTCAGCGAGATACCATCGAGATCCAGATTTACCGGCCAAATGAAGTAGCTGTCAGCCGGAATGGCGATGGGGCTGGCAGGGACAAACAGCGTCTTGCCGGGCAAGCGAATTTCAAACTGCGTGGCCGGCCGCTCCGGCATGGCGAGTTCGCGAACATGGTTATTGACAAAAAGAAAGCCGCGCTGGCCATCGAATCGCGCGGCGGCGCGGAGAACAGACCGGTCTGCAAGGCCTGAAGGGCGCGTTGAAGGCTCGACGACGCGTGCCGGAGCCAGTTCGGCGCCAAAATCGTTTAGAAAATAGTTATATAGTTTCAACTCCTTTTGATCCGCGTTCATCTGGCCGAACTCACCCAGCGGCGCCTGGAAGTCGTAACTCTTCACTGGAACATCTGTAGGATACCCGGTGCGTTGAGACTCCTGAAGAGTCGTCTTTTTTCCATCCGGATTCTCGCCACCGTGAAACATGTAATAGCCGAGCAGATTGGCTCCCGAGCCGGCCATGACCGGAATCGTCGCTGCTACGTCGGCCGCGGTCAATACCGGGCGCCGGTAATAGGTATTCTGAATGCCTCCGCCTACCTCGGCGGTAAGAAACGGCGTCTCGGCGCGAAGAGCGGCAGCGTGCAATGCGCTTGCACCTGTTTGGCCGCTTGCCGCGGCAGAGTCGCCGGTGACGCGGCTGTCAAAACGAAACGCGTACATATCGCTGGGAGGAGGAATCTGTTTGCTTCCATCCCAGGGTGAGGCGGTATAGCCTCCGTAGACGGGCAGAAACAAGTCTTCGGGAACCACAGCATTGTCCCAGCCCGTGACGGTGTACAACGGCACATCGAGGCCGCTTTCAATCGCCATACGTTTCAGCGCAGCCAAGTGTTCGCGTCCCTTGCCGGGTCCATCGAGTGCATATTCGTTCTCTATCTGAATCCCAATCACGGGGCCGCCATCCTTCCAGAGCAACCCACTCAACTGTTGACCTATTTGGGAGTAGAAGCTACGCACCTCGGCAAGATAGACGGGGTCGTTCGAGCGCACTGCGCTCCTGGTCAGCACCCAGTCAGGCAACCCTCCGTTGCGAACCTCACCATGAGCCCAGGGGCCAATGCGCGGATAGAGAAGCATGCCATGCTTCTTGCAGAGTTCGGCGAATCTTCTCAGATCGCGCTGCCCGCTCCAGTCGTACTGGCCTTCGATCTCTTCATGGTGAATCCAGATGACGTAAGTCGCAATGATTTGAACGCCGCTGGCCTTCATCTTGAGAATCTCTTCTTCCCAATAGGCCTCCGGATAGCGCGTGTAGTGAAACTCGCCCATTACCGGAATCCAGGGCTTGCCGTCGCGTGTGAGGTATTGGCTATTGATCGCGAGCGTAGAGCCGCCGGGCGCGCGATTGGCGCCCAGTTGAGCCGGTACTGGCCGGGGAGCCGGAGCGGAACCTGTGGCATCGAAAACCAGGGTTTGAGCGGCAGGCTGTGCGAAGCAACCGCACACAAATACGAACAAGAGCAAACTTATAGCAAGAGGACGCATAACACGAATGCCTTTCAGAACACACAAATCTCATCGCAAGGGTCAGAGAACACGCTGCACTCCAGTGGATCCAAGGGCTGGCAACATGCCCTATCGCGCATTGCCGGTCAGGAACATAAGCTCTCTCATGGCTTGTGTTCTCTTTCCAGCGCATGAATCACCGGCAGGACATTGCCGTCGTTGTCGAAGAAACTGCGCCCGCGCAGTTCGTTTTCCGCGGCGGGTTCCCACCAGAAGACGCCCTGTCCCAGTCCGCGCGGAATAGCTCGCACGGCTGCATCCACGGCGCGCAGGAAATCCGCCTGCCCGGCGGGACTTTCCGGGAAATTGGCCTTCTTGCCAATGAAGTCGCCTGGGGTCCAGTTGTAAGCAGTCTCCACAACCACGATTGGATGCTGGTAGCGAAGAGCGAGATCGTGCAGATTGCCGCGCAGTTTGGCAATGTCGCCATGCCAGCGCGGATAGTAGGAGAGACCCATCACGTCGAATGGCACATGATGAGCAATAAGATTGTCGAAGAACCAAACAGCCGCGTCATAGTCGCCGCTGCGCTCAATGTGGATCATGATGCGCGGCCGGGGCTGAGAGCCGCGGCCGGCGTCCACGCCGCGAATGCCTGCTTTAAGCAGATCGGCAAAGTTATCCCAGTTATCGGGCAATTTTCCGTCCGGCCATAACATGCCGTGGGTAATCTCATTGCCGACCTGAACCATCTCCGGCATTACGCCCTCGCGGGCAAAGGCAGCGATGGTGTCGCGCGTGTAGTTGAACACCTGCTCCACAAGCTGCTTGTGCTTGAGATTCTTCCATGCATCGGGGGTGGGCTGCTTTTCAGGGTCGGCCCAACTGTCGGAGTAGTGCAGATCAAGCAGGATGTGAAAGCCCTGCGCTTTTGCGCGCTTGGCAAGAGCCAGCGTGTAATTCAGATCGTTGGGGAGATTGTCAGCGCTCGCGGACGGATCATGGAAGATCCGCAGACGGACCCAGTTGTATTTGTGCTCGCGCAGGATGGCCAACACATCCCGCTGCTGACCGTCCTCCCTGAAGACCATTCCGTCTTGCTCGCACTTTGCAAGGAAAGAGACGTCCGCGCCGATGGCGTAGGTCTGCGCCGGCGCGGGGCTTGCGATGCACAAGGCCAGACAGAACAATGAAACGAGCTTGAGGCAAGGGCGCATGGAAGTTCTCTTGTGTTTGCTGCCAGTGCAACGGAAAGAATATGTAACTTTTTCCGTTGCACTGATTTCCTTCCGGCTCAGCACCGGAAGATTGGTTAGAAGTAGAACTTTGCGGCCAGAGAGATTTCGCGGTGGCCGGTCTTGTTGTCGGCGGTTCCGGCTGAAGTCGTGCTGGTGGCTCCGCCGGCGGCGCTGAAACCCATGTACATGTTGGAGTCGTTCTCGATGAACTCATTCCATGGGTGGTTGAAGACGTTGAAGGCTTCGCCGCGGAGTTCCAGCTTGCGGCTTTTACCCAAGGCAAAGGCTTTGAACAGTCCGATGGAGTCGTTGATGTAGGCTGGCCCGTGGATGTAAGGCAAGCGATAGGTTCCATTGGCGAGGTAAGAGGGAGCGACGAAGCAGGCGGGGTTGAAGTACTGATTCTTGGCCAGCCCCTTGCGCGGATCGCAGATCATCTTGGGCATGGCGATTTCGTCCGGCGTACCGTCGGTAAACGCGCCGCCGTTCGTGGTTAAGGAAATGTTGCTGTTGGTTTGTCCGCCCACTGTGTTGGAGACGGTGCCCCACATATAGATAGTGTTCGTGCTGACCGCATACTCGTTGCCGTTGTACGTGGCATTTTGGATAGGTCCGCCAGTCATTGCCTGGAAGAGGCCGGAGATTTTCCAGCCATCGGCTATGGCCTTGGTCAGCTTGTTTCCGCCGAGATACTTCGCGCCGAAGTCGGGCAGATTCAGATAGTAGGAGAAGCTGAGAATCTGCGAGCGGTCGAAGGGGGCAGGACCGTACCAGCGCTTCATGTCAAAAGCATCTTCGGCATTGTAAGCCAGCGCTTTTCCGAAGGTATAACTTCCCCAGTAATTCAGCCAGCCCTTCTGGCGAGTTACTGTCAGTTGTCCTGCGTTGTAGTTCGAGTTCAGATTGTGGAAGTGCGTGGAGATGTCGCCGAAGTTGAGGTAGGGACGGAGGGTCTCATCCAGCCAGGTTCCATACCATGGGCCGGTCTCGCTACCCTCGGGAACCGCGTTCTGGATGCCATAGCCCACCAGATTGTGGCTTGAATTGCCAACATAGTTGGCTTCAACATTATTGGCGCCCCAGAAGAGATGAGAAATCGCCAGATTCCAGGAGTAGGTGACCGGCGCGCGATGGTCCTTGGGAGCGGCTGTACCCCACACGGTGGGAGGAACGCTGGAGGTGCTCAATGCGGAGACGCCCTGAAGGGTGTAGTAAGCTGGGTTGCTGCTGGCCCACGAACTGACGACCTGGAAGTTAGGCGGAGCCATGATGGCTGAATAGGCGTTGATGCCGGGGTCCGAGTAGTAATTCGTGCCGAAGCCGCCGCGCATCACAGTCCTGCCGCTGCCGAACAGGTCGTAGGCAAAGCCTACGGAAGGCGCCAACTGGAAGCCAAGCGGCTTGGAGCCGGACAGCGGGACCTTGGAGTCGGTGTCATGGGATTCCATTCCCGTGAAGTCAGCGTAATTCGGAGTCGATGAGACGACATAGTCGGACGGGTTGAAGATGGCGATGTGTCCGTTCTTGTCATACCACCAGCCAATGTGATCGACGCGCAGGCCGTAGTTCAGCGTCAGCTTCGGCGAGACCTTCCACGCGTCCTGCAGATAGAAGTCGAAGCGATTGGCTGCCATTTTGGCTTTCAGGTTGCCGCTGGTCTGGCTAAAGTAGGAGATATTGCCCATGAGCAGGTCGGCCCAATCGTTTTTAGTTACGGAGTCGTAGTTCTCCGTGTCCACCGAGCCGTTGTCGCTTCCATTGGTGAGGAGGTTGTAACGGGCAATCTGCGCATAGAATCCAGCGCGGAACAGATGCGTGCCCTTCAACAGGGTCAAGCCGTCGTTGATGGTAGTGTTGTTTTGCGCGCCAAGATACGGGGGCGCTTCGCCGCCGGCGATATAGAGTCCACCTACATTTTTTTCAAAACTCACATTGGGCAATATGTCGCTGGAAGACGTGAAAATGTTGGCGTAGGGATACTTGAGGGCTGTGGAGGAGACGGCATCCAGTCCGCTGAGCGCGGTCTTGAGCGTAAAGCGCGTATAGCCAACAGAAGCCTCGTTCGTCAGGGCCGAGGTCAGCACGCTGGTCAGGTTGAAATTGAGCGAATTGGAAGCGTTTTTCTGCGTCTGCGCGGCGGGGTATGGAACCTGATTCCACATGTTCCATGGGCCGTAGGGTGAGGGCACGCTTTCATTTTCGTGATTGTAGCGAACGGAAAAATGCTCACTGTCGGCGATGGCGAAATCGAGCTTGAGTAACTCCTGGTTACGCGGCTGGGATACAGTGTAATCGGTGATGAGGTTGTAGCCGTCGTGCAGAGAGGGGTCAACGTTGGCATGGGGTATGGCATTGAGCAGAATCTGCCCGCCCTTGTCGATTACGCTGCTAGCCAGCATTCCGTGCCAGTCGCTGCAATTCGATTCGTCGTTGTTGCAGGGGTTGGTGGAAACCGGCCATCCCAGCCAGCTATTGCCGGAGTTCGACAGCGCGCTCAGATAGGCCGAATCAGTAAAGTCGCCGTAGGCCATACCGAGACCGGTGTAACCCGGCGATCCGGCTTCGGCCGGCACTTGCGATTTACGCGGAAGCAGATCGACCTGCTGCTGCGAGATTTCGCTGGCGGCAAAAAAGAAGAGCTTGTCTTTGAACCATGAATCTCTCACCGGCACAGGCCCGCCCAGTTGCAATTGGGGATAAAAGAGCGAGGTCTTCAGAGCCGGCAAGCCATTGTATTTCTGCTGCCAGTCGGCGGCATTGAGGGCGTGGTTGCGCGCGGTCAACTCGGCAAGGCCATGGAAATCTCGTCCGCCCGATTTGGTCTCGGTGGAGACGACGATGGGACCGTTGGGTTGCGCGGAAGAGTAGGCCGCCGATTCAACTTTCAACTCGGAGATCATGTCCACGTTGGGCGTAACGGCCGCGGAACCGGCAGTGTTGAGGTCGGAGACGGATGCGCCGTCGCTGACCAGCGCGACCTGATCGAAGCGGTTGCCGTTGACGGTGAAGGAGCTGGAGTTCTGGGTAAATCCGGCAGAGGCGCTGTTATAGGTTCCGTTGAAGTTGCCAGTGTTGCCCGAGCCGGGAACCAGTCCCAGCAACTCGATGGCGCTGCGGCCCTCGATATCCAAATTGTGCAACTGGGTATCCGTGATGGTGTAGCTGACCTCGCCCGAGGTCGTTGGCGTGAGTTCAGAAGGCGCAGCGGTGACCACGACAGAAACACTGCCCCCGGCCACGGCAAGCACGATTCCCTTCAACTCGATCTGGTCGTTGATATGGACGGCAACTCCTTTGCGGAGCAGGCTGTTGAATCCCGGCGCGGAGACCTTGACATCATAGGTATCCACCGGGATGCCGACCAAAGAGAAGAACCCGCGCTCGTCGCTGGTGGTTGAACGAGCGACGCCCGAAGCTTCTTCGGTGATGACGATCATTGCGTTGGGAATAACGGCGCCGGTCTTGTCGACCACGGTGCCCGTCATCGTGGCGTCGTTGCTCTGCGCCCGCGATGCCGTTGTTCCACACACCAGTAGCAGAGTCAGTGCAATGCCGACTGCAATCGTGCGGATAGCCTGTTTCATATAAGTTCCCTTCTTTTGGCACTCTCGAGTTTTTTTGATGTTTTTCACTGGCTCATGGCCGGCCCACTGGCAGGATGGGAATCGCCAGATGGCGGCAGGCGAGCGTCAGAGTCATCCTGAACCACTGGATAGCATGGTATTCCGGCCGATAGAGGAAGCGAATCCGACGAAAGTAGGATTTCAGGAAACAATTTCGCGAGGGCGGAAGAGCAGGGTTGGGTAGCCTGATTGTGCGGAAACGGGAACTTGTTCCGGGAGCAGCTTGTTTTTTTAGAGATGAATCAGTCCGCGTTGCAAGGCTGTCATGACGGCTTGTGTACGATCGGCCGCATTCAGCCGCATCAGAATGACGCTCACATGGCATTTCACTGTGGCTTCGGTAATGCCCAATGCCGAGGCAATCTCTTTGTTCGATTTTCCCTTGGCTACCAATTCCAAAACCTGACGTTCGCGCGGGCTCAGGCTCGAGTCTCGCGTGCGTGCGGCCAGCGCCTGGGAGACGGGCGGGGGAAAATAACGTCCGCCGCCGTGGACGCGCCGCACTGCGGTGACCAGCATCTCCTGCGGCAAACCCTTCACCAGGTAGCCGCTTGCTCCGGCCTCCATCGCCTGGTGAATATCCTCGTCGCCCTCGTAGGTGGTCAGCACGATGAAGCGGGCATCCGGAGTTCTTTGCCGGATCTGGCGAATGGTTTCCACGCCGCTGATCCCTGGCAGGCGCAGGTCCATTAGAGTTACATCCGGACGGTGCGCGGCATGTTGCTGGATCGCCTCTTCTCCGCTGCCGGCCTGGCCCACAGCGACCATCTCCTTCGAGGAAGCGATCAACGCGGCAATTCCGACCCGCATGATGGGGTGATCGTCCACGATGAGGATCCGAATTGGCGTCATTGCATCCTGAATTATAGATTCCGCCGGATGCCCCTGTCAGCGGCAACGTCGACTGGCTTGCATCCCGCTTCCCGGATCAGCGGGAGGAGCCCGACCGCGGTATCGTGACGCGAAGCAGCGTGCCCCGGTTTGGTCCGCTCTCTATCTCGAAGGTTCCTCCGAGTTTGTGTACACGCTCGCGCATCCCCTGCAAACCAAAATGGCCGTTGGAGGCAGAGTCCGGATCAAAGCCCCTGCCATCGTCGGAGAGAGCTATTTGGAGAGTTTCGGGGGCGAATGTCAATTGAGAGCAAATCTCATTCGGATGTCCGTGGAGAATTGCGTTGAAGAAGGCTTCGCGCGCCACCATCATCACTTCGTGCGTTGCCTGCTGGCCCAGCGGGAAGGGTTCACCGGCCACGCGGTGAGTGACGCGCACGTCGTATTCGCGGCTCAGCCGTTCGCCCATTTCTTTCAGGCTTGTAGAAAGACTGGTTGGTTCCTGCTCGCTGGCCCGGAGATTCCAGACGGCCTGGCGCGCCTCATCCATTGTCGCGCGAATCTGGGTATTTGCGTAGTCGATCAAGTGCTGGCTGGACTCCCTGTCGTCCTGCGCGCAACTGGAGGCGGCTTCAAGCATGGCGGAGACGCTGGCGCAGCCCTGAATCAAGGTATCGTGCATCTCTCTGGCCAGCCGGGTGCGTTCGGCAAGCACGGCATTGAACCGTTCATGCACGTGCCTCATCTTCCCGTGGTAGGCCAGAAAGGAGATCAGTCCAATAGCCAGCGAGCAGACGGCGACAAACCAGGGGGTGCGGTAAAAATAGGGCCTCTTGAGAAAACCGATCGAGGCGCGGGCAGCGTGTCCGGGCTGATCCGTCTCCCAGGCTTCGACGAGAAACGTGTATTGCCCTGCTGGCAGATTGGTATAGGTTGCAAGCCGCTGTTGCGCGTTGGCATAGGTCCAGTTGCGGTCATATCCGTCAAGCCTGTAACGAAAGCGAAGTCCTTCCTGAGAGCCCAGCAACACCGGCTCATACGCAATCTCCACGCGGCTGCTGCCCGCCTCCAGATTTAGTTTTCCGGCCAGCGGCGCGGGGCGGCCATCCACAGTGACCGTGTCAATATTCAGATTGGAGATGTACGGGTGCTCCAACTCGTCGGGGCGAATGCTCCACAGTCCTTGACTGGTGGGAAACCATGCTTCGCCGGTCTTTGTAAGAGCTCCAGCCGGCTGCGTACCACCGTAAAACTGCGCCGGTTTGCCGCCTTCATTGGCCCTGAAGAGCCGCAATGAAAGGAGCTGCTCCTTGCCGCTGGCCTGCGCATCGAGTTCGGCGCGGTTCAGCAGCATCACTCCGGCGGGGCCGCTGAACCAGAAATGACCGTGCTTGTCCTCGAGAATGGAATAAATGCTGTCGCTGGCCAATCCATTGGCGGTGGTGTAGTGCGATAGTTGGCCATTGCGGTAGCGATAGAGTCCATGGGCGCGCGTGCCAATCCATAAGCCGCCATCCGCATCCTGATGGAGCGCCCACACTTTTTCGTCGCTGAGCGCGGCGGTCAGCGCGTCAAGAATGAACTGTCCCGCTCTGTACCGGCTCAGTCCATGCTCTGTGCCGATCCAGATGGTTCCATCCCGGTCCTCCAGCAGCGAACGGATACTGTTGTAGGCCAATCCATTCTGCGACGTGAAGTTGTGGAAGCCGCCTCGATCCAGGTGACTCACTCCGTTATCTGAGCCAATCCACACGCTTCCATCCCTGGACTCGAGAAAGACGCGCACAAAGTTGTTCACCAGCCCTTCGCGGGTGGTAAAGTGCTTCGTTCCCTGGGTGGAGAGATGATAGACGCCGCTTCCGTCGGTTCCGATCCAAAGCGACCCGTCGCGGCTGCGCATTACGTTGCGGACCCGCACGTCTCCCATCCCCGGAAACCGGAATGCTTCGGCCTGATCCCGCTGGACATGCACAAGCCGGTTTGAGGCGGCCCAGAGCGAACCATCTGTGTCCAGGGCGACCGTGCCGAAGTCCGAGTCGGCGGCGGCGGGCAGATCGAGGACGCGCACCGGCGTCCGGCAAAGGCGCATCATGCCGGCTTGGGTGCCTATCCACAGATTGCGGTCGGCATCGGCAAAGATGGAGAGAACGGTATTGCTGACCAGAGGCGAGGGAGCCTTCAGGCGGGTCACGCGATCGCCGCGAATCCTGAAGATGCCCTCGCCGATCGAACCGGCCCACAACTCCCCGCTGGGCGCCTCGCGCAGCGATCGGATTGTGCCCGAAACTCCGGGCACCGGTTCGAAGCGGTCCAGCCCAGGGCGCAGCCTGTACAGCCCGCCAACCGTACCCACCCAGATGACGCCATCGGGAGTTTCCAGAAAGGACTTGACCTTGTTGCGGCTGTCATTCTCCGGCAACGAATATTCGCGGGCCGCGCCGTTTTTCAAAGCGTACATGCGCGCCCCACCCACCCAGATGCGGCCGGTGTGGTCTTCCATCACGGCATGAACATTGAAGACCGGCAAGCCGAGCGGCTTGTCTGCCCGTTCCAGACGGCCATTCCTGGCCCAGAACAGCCCGTCATCCGTGGCCACCCACAGCAAACCATTGTGATCTTCCGCGATGGCCCGCACGAAGTTGGCTGTCTGGCCTGTTTCTGCTGGATAGGCATGAAAAACGCCGTTCCGCCACTCGATAAGACCGCTTCCATCGGTGCCGATCCACAATCGGCCATCGTGGCCGGCCAGCAGGCAAAAAACGCTGTTCTCCCCGAAGGCCGGCGTATTCTCATGGGCAAAGAGGAGGAAGCGGGCGCCGTCAAAGCGCAGCAAGCCGCCGCTGGTTCCCACCCAGAGATAACCGTCGGGGGTCTGGGCGAAAGCCTGTACCGTCTCTTCCGGCAATCCGTCCTGCGACTGCCAGGATCGAGTGGTGTAATTCCATTCATCGCCTCCGGCCGTAATGGTCTTCACTGTCGTCTGCTGCGCAGGCGCACCTTGGCCGGCAAGCACGAACAGAGCGGTGATCGCCGGCAGAATGCCCTTGAGCAGGAACCTGCCAATGCATCGAGATCCAGCCAGCAGGAAGGACAGGCGAACCGGACGCTGGTCGGAGTTCAAGCTATTGCCTCCAGACGCGGATACATATTCTGATTCTGACAAGAAACGCCATCCGTCCATCATCTTCGCTCACAGCGTAACGGTTGACAACTTTAACTGGCGGGTTCCGTCCAGCTAATGCAGCTTTTCGCCAACCCTCCAACAGCCATGCCACGCGAAAACAGGAAAGGCTTCGGTCTGTTCACGGGGAAAACGAGAGATTCTTTCCAGGTGCAAATATCACTTTTCGAAGGTGAAAAATAGCCCGGGCGAAGATGATCGCCCGGGCCGAAGAAATGCGTTGTCAGAAGGTTAGTTTCAGAGCGCCCTGCATCACGCGAGCAGGAATGTTGCCGGTTTGCACAATGGTGTTGTTTGCATTCCATTGGCTGCCGACCACGCTCTTCCAGCCCGTAACCGATCCCCATGGAGCGGCTGGATCGGCGAAGCTGGGATGGTTGGTAGCGTTGAAGGCCTCCCAGCGGAATTGCAGCTTGGTTTTTTCCGCCAGGCTCCAATTCTTCATTACTGCGGCGTCGGCGCCAAACTCACGCGGTCCGAACATGAGGTTCTTTGCGCTGCTGCCGAAGGTCCCCAAGGCATTGTTGTTGAAAGCGGCATCGTTGAAGTAGCCGGTTTTGACCCAATCCCAATGAGATCCCTTGCCGGCATTGAGAGGCTGTCCGGCAACGCGATCGGCGCGATCCCCCTTCTGCAGTGAGCCGGAGTCGTCGCTGTTCCAGTTATAGCCCGCCGACCCGATCGAGAAGGGATTGCCTGACTGGTAGGTGATAATACTGCTCATCTCCCATCCCCCCACGGTCTCCTGGATCAGCTTGCTCCGATTCTTCAGGCTGGGCGCCTGGTAGATAAAGTTGGTGACCCAGTTCATGGGAACGCTCATTGAAGAATTGCCGCGATTCCACTTCATATTGAACGGATCTCCGAGGTAAGGAGTGCCGTACGATATGTTGCTGGTGCTGGCCACATCAATCGTCTTCGACCAGGTAAAGCTGGATTGCACCTGCAAGCCGCGCGACATATGGCGGTCGACACTGGCCTGCAAGGAGTGGTAACTCGCGGTGCCGTTGCTGAAGTCGGTAAGAATTTGCGCGAAGTTCGAGTACGGGCGCACATCGTTCGTCGCGGCATTCTGGTCGATGGCGTCAGATTGGTGATACGACTCGCTGCCCACATAGGCCAGACGGGCGACCATCGATGGGCTAAGCTGTTGCTCCACAGAAAGGTTCCAGCTCTGTGTCATGCCCAGCTTGAAGTCGCGCGAGAACGACTGGCCCAGCGTAACCGGTGTTGCAAACGCCGAATTGGTTGCAGGCTTGGTTGAAACAGACGCAAACGGGGGGAACGGACTTGCGCCGCCCGTGCCCGAGAAAGAGGCCCAGGGATTGTCGAAGCTGATTTGGCCGGTAATCGCCGCGTCGGCGCCTGCCGAACAACCGCCGGAACAGTTAGCACCGTAGAAGGTGTAGAGCGGGCTGAAGGGCGAGATATCGGCTGAGTGATTGTAGGAAGAATACTCCAGCGGTCCAGTAAACAGGCCGAATCCGGCATGAATCACTGTTTTGGGCAGGAATTTCGGCTGCCAAACCATGCCCAGCCGAGGCTCCCAGTAGCCATACGAGTCCGGCATCAGAGTGGCCGCCATTCCTGTGTCTCCGGGAAAGATCAGTCCCAGAGGCGCATTGGGGAACATGGTGCTCTGTTGTCCGGCAACGAATGCCGCGCCGCGTCCGCCCTTCGAAGTGGGAGCGAAGTTCGGATCCCAGCGCAGTCCGATGTTGAGGGTCAGATTCGAACGTGCCTTCCAGTCATCCTGGAGGAACGGCGCAAACTGCCATCCGGCCACGTCCGCGATTTCGCCGGCGCCTTGCTCATATGTCCCTACATAGCCAAGCAGGAAATCCGCCAGGCTGTTGCCGGTATAAGCGCCGGTGAAGGTGACTTCTGGTTCGGTGGGGAACTGCGTGTATTCCTCGGCGAACTGATGCATCAGATCGACGCCCGCCGAAACGGTGTGCCGGTTGAAGGTCTTGATGATGGTGTCGGTAAAGCCGTAGGTATTGCGCACTTCCTGCGACGGTTCGGTCCAGCCGCCCTGGAATGCGTTGCTTGCGGTAAAGCCTTCCATGAAGCAGCTTCCCGGAATCTCGTCGACGTTGATATAGCGGGAGAGGCACATGGCCTTGTTGTTGCTGTCTAGCACGGCGGCCTGATTGTGCGCGCTCTGCTCGTTCCAGAAGACGGAGACGGTGTTGACAGTGCTTGGATTGATCGTCCAGGTGTGCGTCAGGACGTCGTTGAAGTAGTCCATCCGTTCCTGAAGGCCGTAGGTCCAGGTCTGGTTATTGATGACAGAAAGCATGTTGCCCGGAGTATCTCCCGAGGGCTGCGTCATGAGGTTGGTATAGGAGCGCAAAGTAAGCCGTTGCGACTGGGAGAGATCGTAGTCGAGTTTGGCCGTGTACTCGTCGAAGGTGTTCTTGATGGCCGCCTGGGTGTAATACATTGAGCCATTGGCGCCCTGGGTGACGTTGGAATTGTGACCCGGCAATCCGGTGGTGGCGATGGTCACAGCCGCGGCGTCCAGCTTGGCGATGCTGGTATCCAACTGATTGGCCACGCCATCAACTGTATGGAATGGCCCATTGAGGTTGGTGACTCCAGCCGTAGTGGCCAAGCCGCTGAAGTCGCCCGCGAGCATGGCGGTGGTGGGAGTTTTGGTCGCAAGCGATGTTGAAGCATACATCCACTTGCCTCCCTGGTAGTTGCCGAAGAAGAAGAGCTTGTCTTTTTTGATCGGCCCGCCGACAAAGGCTCCATACTGGTTGCGCTTCAGAGGATCGACTTGCCGGCTAAACCAGTCTTTGGCGTTCAGGTCGTTGTTGCGAACGAACCAGAAGGCCCCGCCGTGGAATGCGTTGGTGCCGGATTTGGTGGCGATGCTTACGACAGCGCCAGGAGAAAAGCCGTAAATGGCGCTGAAGTTGTTGGAGATGACCTTGAACTCCTCGGTTGCGTCGGAGTTCGGGAAGGGCGCTGTCAGGTCGTTGTAATTGTCCATGTTGGAGACGCCGTCAAGCATATAGAAGGTGCTGCCCTGGCGTCCGCCGTCGGACGATGCGCCGGTCTCTGTCGGCATGGAGAAGCCCGACTGGATGCCTTCGCCGCCATGTTTGAGGACGTTTGCGGTACCCGGCGCCAGCAGAACCAGCGAGGATGGGTCGCGGCCATTCAGCGGCAGTTCCGCGATAGCGGCTTCGCCGACGGTAGTGCCCAGTTCCGCTGAAGTGGTGTTGATCAGTTCGGCATCGGCAGTTACGCTGACCATCTCAGCCCTGCCGCTGGCAACCTTGAGACTTACATCCTGCGTTGCGGCGAGACCTACCGTGAGAACGATGCCCTTCTGCATATAGCGGGCAAAGCCGGCGGCATCGATGGCAAGCGTGTAATTGCCAATGGGCAGCGGCCTGATCTGGTAGATACCCATGCTGTTGGTTTTGGCAGACTGCGTAAAATTTGTGTCGATGTTGGTGACGGTTACGGTCGCTCCGATGATAGCTGCTCCGGAAGGATCGGTGACGTTGCCCGTCAAGCTTGCGCTGGTGCCTTGTCCATAGGCGAGAAGCCCTGAACAGGCGAGAGCAACGAAGATGACGAGCAGTAGAGCGCGTACAGGCTTCGCGTTGATGAATTTCACAATTGCCTCCTGTGAGTCGGTTCTCGATGATGCAAAAGGCGCGTTGCAGCGATTCGGCAACTGCTTTCAGTTGCTCTTGAAACCGTTTACAACTCTGCGCCCACCCAACCGCGAATGCTCAGAATCCCAGTTCGCTCCCAGTTGGTGCTTGCAAGTCGATTGGGATGGTAAACTCCGAGTCGATTGAACACTACGCTTGGCCGATAACGAGGCGCATCTGCCGAAAGTAGGATTGAACAAAACTATTTTCCAAAAATGGATAAATCGAATGGAACGTACGGTAAGCTGTTGTATTTCTGTTGTTTTCGCGGTATTTCGTACACAACTTCGGATGGCGCGGACCACTGCCGGGACCGCAACGAAGGTAATCTCCGGCTGCTCCCCGAGGGCTGAGCGCGACTCCAAGAAGCGGACCCGATGACTCCCGCCAGAGGACAGGGCCGATGCTTGCGGCTTTGGCCATCGAACATTGATTTGCGCGTAAGACGGGACCGGGATGCCCGACCGGTCACAAAAAGCTGGGAGCGCAAGTTAAGCGCTCCCAGCCTTCGAGCGAGTTATCAGTTGGTCGCCGCCGCTGCTTTTACGGCGAAGCTCTGCGCCAGCGTTGGGGCGGCAGCATAATCACTGTTGCCGGCCTGCGAGGCGTGCAGGACGCAGGTCCCCACTGTAAGCAGTGAGGCCGTGCTGCCGGAGACCGTGCAGACCGTAGTTGTGGCGGACGTATAAGTGACCGGCAAGCCGGAGCTGGCCGTGGCTGTCAGAGTGAGTTGCGACCCGGCGTACTGCGTACCGGTAATCGCCGGGAAGGTAATGGTTTGCGAGATCAGATGCACGCTGAAGCTTTGCGCAACCATCGAAGCAGCGGCGTAAAGTGTGTTGCCCGCCTGGTTGGCGTGCAGCACGCAGGTTCCCGGTGCGAGCAGCGAGGCCGTGCTGCCTGAGACGGTGCAGACGGTGGGCGTGGTGGAAGTGTAGGTAACCGCCAGACCGGAAATGGCCGTGGCTGTCAGTGTCACCTTCGACAAGGCATATTGTGTGCCGGTGATAGCCGGAAAGGTGATGCTCTGTTGGGCCTTGACCACGGTGAAGTCCTGCGCCAGCGTCGGCGCGGGAGAGTAGTCGCTGTTGCCCGCCTGCGCGGCGTGGAGCACGCATGTGCCCGGAACGAGCAGCGATGCCGTGAAGCCGGAAACCGTGCAGACCGTCGGGGTGATGGAGGTGATGGTGACCGGCAAGCCGGAGGTGGCTGTGGCCACCAGCGTGATCTTCGTCAGTGCGAACGGAGTTTGAGTGATGGCCGGGAAGGCCATCTTCTGCGCCACCAGATGCACGGCGAAGCTCTGCGCCACCGTGGGTGCTGCCGCGTAAATGCTGTTGCCGGCCTGCGCGGCATGGAGCACACAGGTTCCTGCAATCAGCAGCGATGCCGTGCTGCCTGACACCGAGCAAACCGCAGGGGTTGTGGAGGTATAGCTGACCGCCAGACCGGAGCTGGCCGTGGCTGTCAGCGCCAGATTCGACAGGGCGTACTGTGTGCCTGTGATCGCGGGGAAGGTGATGGTCTGGCTCACAGCGTGCACGGCGAAGCTCTGCGCGGTGGTGGCGGAGGCATAAGTGCTGTTGCCCGCTTGCGAGGCATGCACTACGCAAGTGCCCGAGGTGAGCAGAGACAGCGTGTTGCCCGAGACGGAGCAGACCGAAGTTGTGGTGGAAGAGAAGGTGACCGGCAGGCCGGAACTGGCCGTGGCTGAAAGCGTCAGTTGCGTCAAGGCGTACTGCGTGCCGGTGATTGCTGGGAAGGTGATGGTCTGCGCGGTCAGGAGTTTGATCGTGTAAGTCGTGGATGCCATGAGGCTCTGCGAATAACCGGAGGCGGTTGCAATCGCATTAATCGTTTCCGACTGCGAAACTGTGAACGGGCCTTTGTATTGATTCGAACTCGTTGTTGGGCCGGAACCGTCTGTTGTGTAGTAGATGTCGGCGTTAGTGGTTGTGTCTGTAATGCTCACTGTCTGCGTTGATGCGAGCGTGCCCCCGGCTGGAGAGATCACTGGCGTTGCGGCAATCGGGGTTCCATTGAAGATGAACGTGCCGACCGGAAACAATCCTATATAGCCGCTGGCGCTTGATTGTGCCCAGACCATAACTGGATAAGGTCCACTGACGGTTGAAGAAAATCCGAGATTGACCGTCATCGTCATCTGATTGCCGTTCACTGCAATCGAACTTCCCTGTCCATAAAGCGTGCAACTGCTGTTTGAGACCGACTGGTTCGATCCGGGCACGAATCCCCCAAGACTCGTCGTTTCGGTGTCGTTCCACAGATATAGCCAAGCCAATTCGGTGGCGCCGGAGTTGTACAGAGCCACTTCCATCTCGCATGGCGAAAACGTATCTTGCCCGCCGAGTTGCAGTGCCACATATTGCAAATCGGAAACTCCCGCCGCATCTGTCAATGTGACTACGAAAGACTGGGATGAACCAGAGCCGATGGCAGGAGAGACTCCGACCACCGTGATGCCTGGCCCATCTTGAACAACAGGCAAGCTCTGGCGCTGGGCAGTGATGTAGCTGTTGCGCTGCGCGGTGGTGGTGTTGGCTGCGTAGGCAAAGGGGATGGTCGCATTTCCGCTGCCGCTGGTTGTGCCGGGGAAGCTGATCCACGGGGCGTTCGACGAGACATTCCAGGAGCAGGTTGAAGGCGCGGCGATAGTGAGGTTGGCTGTGCCCCCGGCTACAGCGAGTTCAGAAGCCGAAAGTGAAGGAGTGGCGCAGGGAGTGTCATAGCTGACGGTGATCCCCAGCGAGGAGGATGTCTGGGTTCCGGCCGTCAAAGTCAGCAGAGAATAGGCATCCGACCAAATGCTTCCGGGGGCGAGCGTACCGTCAAGAAAGTTGTTCGAAACGGCGACCGGCGTCATATCCAGAATATAGGTGTGAAGCGAGTCTAGATAGGCGTTCTCGTAGTGAATCAGTGCGCCATTGGTGAGGGTCCCCGGATTGCCAACCATGTTGTTTGGAGTATAGAAACCGGTTGGCTGGTGAAACTCAAGCCAGAGCCACGAGCTCGATACCGGGTCGCGCAGCACATGGAGCGCGCGCAATCCGGAGGAGTTTTCCCCCGGCACAAGGGTATAAATCCCGGGGGTTGTGATGTCGCGCTCGTCGGTTTGGGGAATCCAACTCAGCAGGTTGACGCGGTGCTCGGCGGAATAGGGCCCGGCGTCATTCCACGGATAGCCCATCACTGAAAAAGGATCGCCATATTCGGTATTCACTGCGCTGATTGGAGCCGGCGATCCTGCGGCTTCAGATTCCTGGGTTGGTGGCGGGGCAGGTTGGACAGTGCCGGGATTTGTAGCAACAAAGTCCAGTGGCCCCAGAGAAACAGAGCCGAAGTCAAGTGTATTGGCGTGGTTCAGGCCGAGATTATGGCCGAGCTCGTGGGCGGCGCCGCCCCACATCTGAGGATTCATATCGTCCGTCTCATACCAACTGGAGATTGGCAACCAGACGATCGAATACTCGTGATCGATCGTGGAGGTGGCACTTTGACAGCCGATATTGGCATAGCCACCGAAATAGCAGGAAGTGACTGGGAAGACGATCACGTAGCGGTTGTATTGGGTGAAGTCTACGGTTCCAGTGGCAGCGGCGATGGCAGCGGTTTGCATTGCACTTGTTGTGGTGCAATCGTAGGCCTGTGAAAGTGCAAAGGGGCCGAAGACGTCGCCGGTGGCTGACGTCTGGCCGTAGGAGACCTCGTTCCAGAAGCTGTTGACCGAGGGATCGGGGCCGAAGAGAACCTTGTCCCAGTAAGTAGCTTGATCCAGGCCAGTCGGCAGGCTTGGGGTGTTGTTGGGAAAGGTCACAATCAGGACGGCGATGCGCTGTGTGCCGGTGGTGGAACATGTGGCGGGAGCGGCATCTGCCTGCGGAGCCAGGGAGCTAGCTGCCGTTTTCGCAGCCGATGCACATTGGTTTGCTTCCGCTGGCGTGGCCCTGACCAGGGAGCCAGCCGCGAGAATGCTATCGAGGCTGATGCCATGCACGGTCACCTGGCGATGGACCATGTGTTCGATGCCGGGAACTGGCGCGGCGAACGAGAGTTCCAGATCACGGCCGAAGGTGTGCAGCGTGTAGTTGGTGGAAGATGCGCCACTCTGAAAGTCGTCGGCAATGGAAGCAACCAATTCGCCGGTGATAACGGTGTTCTGTTCGAGCAGAGCCGAGGCAGCTGGGTCAGCGGCGAGGATCGCGGAGCGAGTGGATTCGTCCAACGCGTAGGATGGCGCGCTCGCAGGGTCGTTGCGAAGAACGTTCTTGAGGAGATCGCGCCGGGCGGTAAGAGCGGCGGTTACAGCCTGGCCGGAGACCACGCCAGAGCCAACCGAGGAAACAATGCGGCTGTTGACCTGCAACAGAACCTGTACGGGCGCGACTGGAACCTGCGCTGTGAGGGGAGAGGCTAACAATATGCTTGCATATGCCAAGGCAAGAGCACTCATACGGCCCAATGGAGTCATCCGATCCGTCCTTTTCCAGCCAGAGTTTAGTGGGCAGAATTGTTGGAAAGCAGGATATATCCAACAGGTCAGTTTGTCGACTGAAGTTTCGTCGAGCGGGCGCTCAAGGATGGAACAACTTCTAATCGAAGCCGCGTGATTCGCAGTCAGTTGATTAAGCGCTGGCCGGCGCGCGCATGGAGTCGAGGGCTACCGTAAGGTCTTTGGTGAGGGTTTGCTGGGCTTCTTCAGTCAGTTTGGCGCCCTGGCTGGTGAGGTAGAAGACATCGATGGCGGTTTCGCCTTCGGTGTCGATGAGTGCGACCTTGATGTTGCAGTCGTGGGTGCTGAGGGTAAGGGCAATCTGGCGGAGGAGACCGGGCAGGTCCTGAGCCACGACTTGCAGAATGGTGGAGTGTGTGGAAGACCCGGAGTCAAACTCCAGGCGCGTAGCCACCTCGACCTTGAGGTTGGCAGGGTTGTTCATGTGGCTGCGCGCTTCAAGCATCTGCTCGACCGGGACCTTGAGCGCTACGACATCGTGGAGGTACTCGAGGAACCGGTTCTTCTCGCTGGGATTAAGTTCGAGTGTGCGGAAGCTGTCGGTGAAGTGAAAGCTGTCGACAATCACGCCGGCCTCGTTGGAGAAGGCGCCGGCCTTGACGATGTTCATGCCCCAGGCGGCCAGGGCGCCGGCCACGTCGGCAAAGAGGCGCGTGCGGTCGCGGGTAATGACGGTGAGGTCAAAGAGCTGGCGGTGTGGGCGCAGATCCAACTGGACTGAGTCCTCGTCGAGTTTGGCGGCCATCTGGAAGTGGTTGCGGATCTGCTCTGGGAGGCGGGTTTGCAGGTAGCGCTGGGGCAGTCCCTCGAGGAAGTGCTTGAGTGAGTCGTGCTGAGTGGCGGGGACCATGGAGCGGAGGCGGTTAAGCAGCGTGGGGTCGATGGCGGCGTGGTAGCGGACCTCGTCGACGGAGCGGTCCATGAAGTTGGCGGTGGCCATGTAGAGCTGCCAGAGGTTCTCTGCCTTCCAGGGGGTAAGCGCATCCGGGTTGACGGCCTTGATGTCGGCGAAGGTCAACAGGGTGAGCATCTTGAGCATCTGGGGGCTGCCGATCGTCTCGGCGAAGGCTCGGACGTTTTCAAGGTCAAAGATGTCGCGGCGCAGCGCGTTGGACATTTCCAGGTGGAGGCGGATGAGATCGAGAACCGCCTCGCGCTCCTCGGTGTCGAACTCCAGGCGTGCGAGGAAGGCGTCGGCCAGCTCGATGCTGGGGGCGACGTGCTCGGTGTTGCGGCGCGCCTTGCCGGTGTCGTGGAGCAGCAGTGTGAGCAGAAAGAGGTCGAGACGGTCGATCTCCGGCAGCAGTTGGGCCAGGCTCTGTTCGTAGGCGTTGACGGGCTGGCGGAGGCCATGGACGTTGTCGATCGTGAGAAAGGTATGCTCGTCGACGGTGTAGCGGTGATAACTGTCGCGAATGACCAGGGCGTCGATGCCGTGGAACTCAGGGATGAGCATTTCAAGAATGCCGAGGGCGTGCATGGTGCGCAGGGCATGGGCGGCATGGGGTCCGAGCAGGACTTCACGCAGGGCGTTCCACAAGTAAGGCCCCTCGGGGATGTGAATGGCCAGAGCAGGCAGGGCGTCGGTAATGCGGTCTTCGGCGGCTTGTGAGAGGGCGTACCCGTGGGTGGCCATCAGCGAAAAGATGCGCAGGATGGCGCCTGTGTCGTTGAATTGTGCGCCGGTTACGATGTCGATGCGGCCCTGGTCGAGAAGGAAGTCGGTGCCGGCGATGGGCGTGCGGCGGCGGCGGAACTGGCGGTAGAAGCTGACCGGGGCAGGGAGGTGCTCCATAAGCAGCGCGGCGCGACGATAGACGACGCGGGCGTGGCGATAGTAGGTGCGCATCCAGTAGGCCGGGTCGGCGCTGCCCCGGGTTTCAAGACCGATGGAGTTGGCCGCGGCCTCGTCCTGGGATTGCCAGTCCAGGATATTGTCGTCGCGGCCATGACGGAAGTGAAGGAAACATCGTGCGGCCGCCAGGAAGTCGAAGGCTGCTTCAGCGTCTCCGCGGGCGCTCTGGAAGACGCCGCCGCGGTGGCGGGGCCACTCCTTGGTCTCTTTAAGGTGGAAGAGCAGGGCGAACCATACGGCAAGGTGGTAGTCGCGCAGGCCGCCGGGACAGTCCTTGAGGTTGGGCTCCAGGTGAAAGATGGTGTTGCCAAACTTGGCGTGGCGGGCGCGGGCGATCTCGCCCAGTTTTTGCGTAATGGTGTTCCACTCGCTCAGCACCAGGCCGGGCAAAACCGTCTGATGAAGCTGCTGATAGAGAGGGAACTGGCCTGCAAGGAAGCGGCGGTCGAGCGTAGCCAGGGTGAATTCGAGGTTGTCGGGGTCGAAGCGGCCGGCTTCCTTGACGGTGCGGGAGCTGGGGCTGGCACGCAGACCGATGTCCCACATGCCCTGAATGATGGCGCGGACGGCATCCTTTGACCCTGCCTCCGCCTTGTCGTCAGCAAAGGCGAAGAGAACATCGATGTCCGAGTAGGGGAAGAGATCCTTGCGCCCGTAGCCGCCCATGGCCAGCAGACAGGCGTTCTGCGCCGGTTGGCCGGCGAAGGCGCGGCGCCACATCTCAATGAGGATGCGATCCACAACCGCTGATCGGCGGCGGATCGCGGCCGTGCCGTCGCCCGTACGCTCGCAGGTCTGGCGCACGAGCGCCATCTCCTGCATATATTGCTCCCGAAGATCGTCAACCGCTAAGGCGACTGGACTCATGAGTGGTTTTGCTTGGCCTGCCGAAGCAAGAAAGGATTGTTAACAGCATAAGCGAAGTTGGCGCGGATGGGAATGTTTTGATTGCCGGTTACCGGGACACGGGACGTGCGGGGAGGCTTGGGTAAGAACCAGGCTGATTGTAATGCGGCCCTCCGCGTTGTTCATTACGATTGGGCAAGACAACTTGGCCTGCTTCAAGTCAGTCATGAACATTTCCAGGCAAAATGGCGATATAGTCAGTCGTATGGTCAGGAATGCGGCAGAATGAAGCTGCCGCCAGGAGGACACCATCGGCACACGGTTGCGATTGGGAGATCTGCTGGTCCAGGCGAATCTGGTTACTGACAAAGATGTGGCCGCGGCGCTGGAGCGCCAGGCCGGCAATGGGGGCCGTCTGGGAGACAACCTGGTGGCCATTGGAGCCATCGAGCAGCGTGTGCTTGAGGCCTTTCTGAAGCGCATCCCCGTTGAGCCGGCGAATATCGCGGCAACCGGAATCGACGAGATCGATCTTCTGAGCCTGTTGCTGAAGTTGATCTATACAGGTCGCCTGGGGACCTGCCGCGAGTTCATCGACGCTATCAAGCTGCCGTACCATATTGTCACCGAACTGGTCAGGATGGCCGTGGACCGGCAACTGCTGCGCGCCCTGGGGATGCGCGGCTCCGATAGCCCGATCGATATGACCTATGCATTCACCGAGGAGGGCAAGCGCTGGACGATCGATGCCCTCGAGCGGGTGCACTATGCTGGACCCGCGCCGGTCACCCTTGCGGAGTTCACCTATCAGGTGAGCTTGCAGAAGCTCACCAACGAACTGGTAACCTTCGACCGCATCCGCGAATCGCTCGGCTACCTGACCTTCGATACGAGCATCATCGAGCAGAGCGGACCGGCGTTGAACTCAGGCCGGGCCTTGCTCCTGTATGGTCCCCCCGGCAACGGCAAGACCTCATTCGCGTTTTCTCTCGGCAGCGTCTTCAGCGATGTGATTTATGTGCCGTATGCCATAACCGTCGAGGGTCAGATCATCTGCTTTCACGACCCCAGTATTCATGTCAGTGTAAGTCCCACCGCTACAAGCGACGAAGAGAGTCTCTCTTTTGTTCGGGCCGAGGAATACGACGCGCGCTGGGTTCCATGCCGAAGGCCCTTCGTGGCCACTGGCGGAGAACTCACGCTGGACATGCTCGATCTGCGCTATGACATGACCGGCCACTTCTACGAGGCGCCCCTGCACATGAAGGCGCTGGGTGGCTGTTTCGTCATCGACGACTTCGGCCGCCAGTTGGTCAGCCCGAAAAGCCTGCTCAACCGCTGGATCGTACCCCTGGAGAACCGCGTCGACTACCTGAAGCTGCATACCGGAAAGAGCTTCAGCATCCCCTTCGAGGAACTGGTGATCTTTTCCACCAACCTCGAACCGGAAGACCTGATGGACCCTGCCTTCCTGCGCCGCCTTCCCTACAAGATCGAGATCGGCGCGCCCAGTCTCGATCTTTACCGCCAGATCTTTGAAAAGGAGTGCGCGCGGCAGGGCATGACGATGCCCGGCGGAACCTTCGACCTCATTGTGCAAAAGCTCAAGCAGGACAAGGGGCTCGACTTGGCTGCTTATCAGCCGAAGTTTATCGTCGATCAGGTGGTGGCCACCTGCCGGTTCATGGGGCAGGCCCCCCATTTCGAGCCGCGATTCATCGACTACGCTCTCAACAACCTGCGCGTGCGGCGCAATGGGGCCTGAGCGGTCGAGCTTTGCATCTGAAAGGTAAAAACAATAAAAAGATTGTAAACAGGAAACCCCACCCTAGCCGCAAAAGCAAAAAACGCGGCGAGCGTGGGGCACCCGGGTTTATGGGCGGAAGCTAAATGGCGGTTTCGCCGCGTTCGTCGTTCCGGATGCGGATGGCGTCCTCGACGCGGCTGATGAAGATCTTGCCGTCGCCGATGCGGCCTGTGCGGGCGGCTCCGATGATGGCCTGAAGAGTCTTTTCCTTCTGTTCGTCGGTGACCACCAGTTCGATCTTGACCTTGGGCAGGAGATCGACGGTGTATTCGCGGCCACGATAGAACTCGGTGTGGCCCTTCTGGCGGCCGTGGCCGCGTGCTTCGAGAATGGTCATGCCTTCAATGCCTGCTTCGAGCAGGGCGTCCTTGACAGCATCCAGCTTGGAGGGCTGGAGAATAGCTTCGATCTTGAGCATACGCAAAATGCCTCGTTTGACAGCGTAACAGGCGAGGGGGCTGGTTGGGCCAGCCGCCCCGGTGTTTTGATAAAAAGTACCTGAACAAGCACATTAGGTGTTCAGGTCGTAGCCTTCCTCGTTGTGCTGCGACAGGTCGAGGCCGGCCGCTTCATCTTCGGCGGAGACGCGCAGGCCGACGAGCTTGTCAACGATCACCAGCAGCACCAGGGTGCCAACGATCGACATGACCCAGGCAAGGCCGGCGCCGGTGGCCTGGTTGAGCATTTGGCCCCAGTGGCCGTCAATGGCGCCGGAGGGGAGCGGGTTGCCGGCTGCGTCCTTGAAGACAGGATTGATAACCTTCGCGGCAAACAGACCGGTGAGCAGGGCGCCGAGGGTTCCGCCGGCTCCGTGGACGCCAAAGGCGTCGAGAGAGTCGTCGTAACCGAAGAGGCTCTTGACCATGAAGACCATCAGGAAACAAAATGCGCCGGCGATGAAGCCGATGGCCAGGGCGCTCATGGGCTGCACAAAGCCGGACGCGGGCGTGATGGCCACCAGGCCGGCGACCGCGCCGGAGATGGCGCCCAGGGCGGTAGGCTTGCCGTTGTGAATCCACTCGGCAATGGACCAGCCGACGGCGGCCGCCGCGGCCGCGAAGTGGGTGTTGACGAAGGCGCTGGTGGCCAGGGGGCTGGCGGCCAGAGCGCTGCCGGCGTTGAAGCCGAACCAGCCTACCCACAAGAGACAGGCCCCGATGAAGCTGAGCACCATTGAGTGCGGCTGCATCTTGGTGTGCGGGTAGCCGATGCGCTTGCCCAGATAGAGGCACGTCACCAGCGCCGAGACGCCGCTGGTGACGTGCACCACGGTGCCGCCGGCGAAATCGAGGCTCGGGATTCGGCCGCCGGAGGCGTTCAGCAGGCCACCGACGCCCCAGACCATGTGCGCCATGGGGCAATAGACAACCAGCGACCAGAGCGACAGAAAGATGGCCATCGCGCTGAACTTCATGCGCTCGGCAAAGGCGCCGGTGATCAGTGCCGGGGTGATGATGGCGAACATGAGCTGGTAAATCATGTAGGTCTGCTCGGGAATGGTGGGTGCGTAGTCGGCGTTGGGCGCCAGGCCCACGCCGCGCAGAAACACGTGCTCGAAGCCGCCAATGAAGCTGGATCCATGTCCGAATGCCAGCGAGTAGCCGGCAACGGCCCAGAGAATGGTGATGAGTCCCATCATGGCGAAGCTCTGCATCATGGTGCCGAGGATGTTCTTCTTGCGGACCAGGCCGCCATAGAACAGAGCCAGGCCGGGGCCGGTCATCAGCAGGACCAGGGCGGCGGAGACCAGCATCCAGGCATTGTCGCCAGCCGCCTGCGCGTTGGCGCTGGCGGTTTGGGCGTTTTGGACGGCCTGTTGGAGGGCGGCGATCTGGGCCTGGGTGGCCGGAGCCGAGGCTGCTGGGGCCAAAGCGGGGGCCACGGCCAGGGCTATGGACGGTAGTCCCAGGACGGCAGATAAAAGCATCAGTTTGATTCCGCGATACATAAGTTTCCACTCCCAAGAGGATGCAGAGGGCCAGAGCCATGCGATGAGGCAGAAAACCGGCTGCCATTCCGGATAAAGCGAGGAAAGACGCACCGGCTGCGCGAGTCTGCGCGGATCAAGGCAGTTGCCGGAGCATAAGTTTCGCTTGAGAACAGTCAGACGTAGCTGAACCAGCCCATCGCAGGGTGATATTGGCTCGGCTTTTGCATGATTCTCTTCAAGAGATCGTAGAGGCTTCCGCGTAAGGAACTCATGAAGATTTGTCGGGATAGGGTCAAAAAATATATGAGAGGCTAAAACGCTATTGCAATCTCATCGTCTTCGCGCTAACCGGGATTCTCTCCATTCGGCAGCCTGGAGGCTCTTTGGCAGACTGGATGCTTTCATCGGGAGGCCCTCTTCTGAAGAAGTTGGCCTCCCGATGGAGAAGAATCTGATCTGGGTCGAATCAGAGGCGGCTTTGGCCGGCGGTCAAAGGGCGGTTTCGCCGCGCTCGTCGTTGCGGATGCGGATGGCCTCTTCGACCTGGCTGATGAAGATCTTTCCGTCGCCGATGTGTCCGGTGCGCGCTGCGCCGAGGATGGCCTGAATAACTTTGTCCTTCAAGGCGTCGATGACGACCATCTCCAGCTTGACCTTGGGGAGGAGATCGACCGTGTACTCGCGGCCGCGGTAGAACTCGGTGTGACCCTTCTGGCGGCCATGGCCGCGCGCTTCCAGAATGGTGATTCCCTCGATGCCCGCTTCGATCAGGGCTTCCTTCACTGCGTCCAGCTTGGCGGGCTGGATGACTGCTTCAATTTTGAGCATGTGCAGACTCCTTGCTTGTGAACTTGACTCGGGTGAGGCTGTTTGAGTTCTTGGTACCCCACTCTAGTCGCAAAAACAAAAGTGCGGCTAAGGTGGGCGCCCAAACAGACAGGTCAGGAATTGAGGTCGTAGGCTTCCTCACCGTGCTGCGAGAGGTCGAGGCCAGCGGCTTCGTCGGTGGCGGAGACGCGCATGCCCAGGGTCTTGTCCACCAGGAAGAGCAGCGCCAGTGTTCCCACGATGGACAAAGCCCATCCAATGCCCATGCCGACGGCCTGGTTGGCAACCTGATGCCAGTTGCCGTCGATGGCTCCTGTGGCGATGGGCTTGCCCGCGGCGTCTTTGCCGAATGCGGCGTTGATGGCGCCGCAGGCAAAGAGACCGGTGAGCAGGGCCCCCATGGTTCCTCCCACGCCGTGTACGCCGAATGCGTCCAGCGAGTCGTCGTAGCCGAAAAACTTTTTGACCTTGAAGACCATGAAGGAGCAGACGATGCCGGCGATGAGGCCGATGGCCAGGGCGCTCATGGGCTGGACAAAGCCGGAGGCCTGGGTGATGGTGGCCAGTCCGGCGACCGCGCCGGAGATGCCGCCCAGGGCTGTGGGTTTGCCGTTTTGCAGCCACTCGGAGATCACCCAGCCGATGGCGCCCGCGGCGGCGGCAAACTGGGTGTTGATGAAGGCGCTGGTGGCCAGCGGACCGGCATTCAGCGCGCTGCCCGCGTTGAAGCCGAACCAGCCGAACCAAAGCAGGCCGGCGCCGATGAAACTGAGCACCATGGAGTGGGGCGGCATATTCTCCTGCGGGTAGCCGGCGCGCTTGCCCAGATAGATGGCCGTGACCAGCGCGGCGATGCCCGAGGTGATGTGAACCACGGTGCCGCCGGCAAAGTCGAAGACCGGCCAGCGGCCGCCCGCGATGTTCAGAATTCCGCCCACGCCCCAGACCATGTGGGCCATGGGGCAGTAGACCACCAGCGACCAGAGACAAAGGAAGACCGCCATGGAACTGAACTTGACGCGTTCGGCAAAGGCTCCGGTGATCAGGGCCGGAGTGATGATGGCAAACATGAGCTGGTAAACCATGAAGGTCTGTTCGGGAATGGTGCCGCCGTAGTTGGGGTTGGGCGTGAGGCCGACGCCGCGCAGGAAGACGTGCTCAAAGCCGCCCACAAAACCGTTGCCCGCCCCGAATGCCAGCGAGTAGCCGACCACCGCCCACAGCACGGTGATCAGGCCCATCATGGCGAAGCTCTGCATCATGGTGCCCAGGATGTTCTTCTTGCGGACCAGGCCGCCATAGAAGAGAGTCAGACCGGGCGCGGTCATGAGCAGAACCAGAGCCGCGGAGACCAGCACCCAGGCGTTGTCGCCCGAGGTCTGCGCATCGCGGACGGCCTGCTGGAGGTCGGCGATCTGGGCCTGGGTGGCTGGAGCCGAGCCGAGCGGGGTCAGGTTGGGGGCCACGGCCAGCGCCACGGCTGGGAGTCCCAGACAGGCAAAGAGAATCAGCAGCTTGATTGCGCGACGACACATAGGTTTCCACTCCAAGAAGAATTCGACAGATGAACCGCTATGCAATGTGGCGGAGGCCGGCCGCCCTTCCGGATGATGAGAAATGCGGCGCGCCGGACGCGGTCTGAACGGATGCAGGCTGCAGCCGGAGTTGAGGCGCCAATGAAGAGCAGCCGGACGAGAGAGGCGATTGCCGACTGTAAGGTGTGTTGTCAGGAATTTTACAGAATCCTTATGGAAATCGACAAGTTCTTGATGGCATCTTCATTCAGTATGGGATATCTGCGCCTCGTCAGTTGAGGACTCGCCGGGGAGTGAATGCCCAGCCGGCCTGGAATGCCATGTGCAGCCGGGTCAGGGAACGGCCGTTTTATACCGGCTGGAGCGGTTCTCGCCATGAGCGAAAGTGAGCGCTCCGTGCCTGCGGAAGTGGAGGTATATTAGACCTATGACGGCGACGGCTGAGCGGGACCATTTCCTTTTCGGAGCGCTCGATAGCAGTGCGCGAAACCGCGTCAAGCTGAATGAAGTGAGCTACGGCTTTGAAGAGCCGGAGGGCGTCCTGCTGACTTCGCTCGATTTTGCGGTGAACTGGATCCGCAAGAACTCCGTTTGGCCCATGACTTTTGGCTTGGCTTGCTGCGCCATCGAGATGATGTCCATGGGCGCATCGCGTTTCGACGTTGCGCGCTTCGGCGCCGAAGTTTTTCGTCCTTCGCCGCGCCAGTCGGATCTGATGGTGGTCGCCGGGAGAGTATCGCACAAGATGGCCCCGGTGATCCGGCGGCTCTACGACCAGATGCCGGAGCCTAAGTGGGTAATCTCGATGGGCGCATGCGCCACCTCGGGCGGAGTCTTCAACAACTATGCGCTGCTGCAGGGCGTCAATCAGGTGATTCCCGTGGATGTTTATGTTCCGGGCTGTCCCCCACGCCCTGAGCAACTCTTGTACGCGATCACCCTTTTGCAGGAGAAGATCCAGCGCGAGCCGCGCAGCCTGCTCAAGACGTTAAATGTTGGGTAAATGCGGACGCCGACTCACGGTAATAGGTTACTAAAGTGTATGTGAGGTTACCTGAAATTGTTCGTCGCGGGTTGCCAAGACGGTAACCTGTTGAAAAAAATTGTCGCCACCCCCAAAGATACTTATGGTACTTTTGATAGTGCTGTAAGGACGTCAGACGATCCCTCATTTGTGAAGGACCGAGTCGTTGCGAGTAGTGTTTGTACTCGAAAACAGCTTTGTCCATTTGTTGTTCAGCTTGATTGTGGAGGAAAATCGCATGTACTCTCGTGTATCAAAGTCTGTTGGCCGGTTGCTTGCCTTGGCATGTGTGGTATCAATTCCCCTTGCTCTAGGAGCGCAGGACTCGGCCAAACCAGCCTCAAAGGCGGCTGTAGGTGATAGTGCGTCCAAGTGGGACATCTTTGCTGGCTACAGCTTTTTTGCTCCTAATACGCACGTCGATGGCACAACGCCGTATGGTTTAGAGGACACGGTTAAGTTCGCGACCGAGAAGGTCGGCAGCGTTGAGAGCGTGAGCCGCTACTTCAACGAGCATTTGGGATTGCAGATTGATTCGGGGCAGCATGATCTTTACAACAATGCCAAATACTCGACGACTGGCAGCAACAGCGGCATTTACACTGTGCAGGGTGGCCTGGTTTATCGTTGGCCAAAAGGAAAGATCACGCCCTGGGTGCATGTTCTGGCGGGCGGAGGAGCGTTGGACGGTCCGGATCACCAGGCCTACACGCCGGGGTTCACGGCTACCGGAGGCGGCGGCCTGGACTACTCGCTCACTCGTCATTGGGCCATCAGAGGCGAGGGCGATTATGAGTACATGTACGTCAATTACGGCGCGCCGCACCATTCCGCCACCAACGGCTGGCAGGCGGGCGGCACCGCCAACATCGAGGGCATTCGCCTCGTAGGCGGCATAGTCTACCGCATCGGTTCGATCACGCCGCCACCGCCGGTGACCCTGGCTTGCTCCGCCAGCCCTGTTTCGGTCTTCCCCGGCGACCCGGTCACAGTGACCGCGACGGCCGGCAACCTGGATCCCAAGCTGAATGCAATTTATAGCTGGTCGGGAACTGGCGTAACGGGCAACGGAACAACGGCCGCTGTGGCCACTGGTTCGCTGGCGCCCGGCACTTACACGGTGAAGTGCGGAGTGAAGGAAGGCAAACCTGGCAAGGAAGGCCTCAAGCCGTGGGAGTCTGCCGAAGGATCTGCCAGCTTCACGGTGAAGGCATTTGAGCCGCCTACCATCAGCTGTGCGGTGAGCCCCACCACCATCAAGCCGGGCGATACGGCGAACGCTACGGCTACCGCAGTCAGTCCCCAGAACCGTCCGCTGACCTACAGCTACGCGGCTTCAGCCGGCTCGATTCAGGGCAACGGCGCAACGGCGATCTTCTCCTCGGTTGGCGCGCCGACCGGTCCGGTAACGATTACCTGCAACGTAAGCGACGACAAGGGCCAGAGCGCTTCAGCAACCAGCTCATTGTCTATCACTGCCCCGTATGTGGCTCCTGTGCCGCACACCCAGGCTCTCTGCTCGATCAGCTTCGCGACTGACAAGCAGCGCCCGACGCGTGTGAACAACGAAGCCAAGGCCTGCCTGGACGAGGTGGCTCTCGACCTGCAGAAACAGTCGGATGCCAAGGCAGTCGTGGTTGGCGCTTCGGATGCCAAGGAAAAGGAAAAGCTCGCCAAGGAAGAGAAACTGGCGCTGAAACACAAGCACCTCAAGGTTGTCGACCCGGCAGCCGAGCGTGCGGTCAACACGAAAGACTACCTGGTGTCCGAGAAGGGCATTGACGCTTCCCGCATCAGCGTAGTAACCAGTGCAACGGATGCCCAGACGGTGGAAGATTATCTGGTGCCCTCCGGCGCCAGCTTCACGGCCGATGTGGCCGGAACCACTCCGGTGGATGAGGCTGCGGTGAAGGCACAGCCGCGCAAGCCCATGCATGTTGCCCACAAGAAGGCGGCTGCCAAATCCGCGGCCAAGAAGGACGCCACACCCGCGAAGTAGGCCATTCGGCCTTCTCCGGCGGAACAACAAATGGTCCGGCCCCCCAATACATGCGATGAGGGGGCCGGGCAGCAACCAGGTTTAGGGATTCCTCGTGCAATCATTTGAGGTTGACTGGCAAGCCGGTCAACCTCTTTCGTTTTATGCCTGTTTTATCGCATATCCTTGACTCAGGGAGCCTGTTTTCTGCATGAATGGTTTGCGAATTTGCCCTGATTTTCTCTGCCGGTTCGGACGATTCGCGCAGATATCCCTCCTGATCTTGTTTTTATTTGCAGTTCCCCGAATAGCCGGTCAGGCGCTTTGGAGCGCCATCGGCCCGGCGGGTGGCGACGCCCGCGCCTTTGCGGCGGTTCCGGGGCAGCCCGATCATCTATATCTTGGCACCACCAACAGTTGGCTCTATGAGTCGATGGATGGCGGAGCGTCCTGGCATCGGCTCTCGAAGCTGGATGCCGCAGACGACCTTATTCTGGACCACATCGTTGTGGATCAGGCAAATCCTGAAACAGTTTATGTAGCCGCGTGGAAGTTGGACCACCCTGACGGCGGCTTGTGGGTGAGTCACGACCGGGGCCGGAGCTGGATTGTTGTCGAAGGGCTCCGCAGCCAGTCGATTCGAGCCTTTGCGCAGGCGCCCTCCGACCCGGCCATGCTCTTTGCGGGAACCCTTGACGGGGTCTTCCGGAGCACGGATTCCGGCGTCTCCTGGAGCCTGATCAGTCCGCCGGGAAGTCATGAGATTCACGAGGTGGAGTCGCTGGCCATCGACCCGGCAGACCCCGATGTTGTCTATGCCGGCACTTGGCATCTTCCCTGGAAGACTACCGACGGCGGCAAGAGCTGGCACAACATCAAGCAGGGCGTCATCGACGACTCCGACGTGTTCTCGATCATCGTCGATCCGGTCCGGCCTGACATCGTCTACGCCAGCGCGTGCAGCGGCATTTACAAAAGCAGGAACGCTGCCGAATTGTTCAAGAGGATCGGGGGCATTCCCTCTACGGCGCGCAGGACGCGGGTGCTTAAGCAGGATCCGTCGAACAGCGAAGTAGTGTATGCCGGCACCACCGAGGGGCTATACAAGACCGTGGACGGCGGCAAGAGATTTCAGCGCATGACTGGGCCGGACGTAATTGTAAACGATGTCTTCGTTGATCCGCAGGACCCGGGCCATGTGCTGTTGGCCACAGATCGCAGCGGCGTTTTGCTCAGTAAAGATGGGGGGGGCAGCTTCGCGGCTGCCAATGACGGCTTCTCCGCGCGGAAGGTCGAGGCGCTACTGGTGGATCGCGGCAATCCTGCCTGGCTCTATGCCGGGGTGGTGAACGATAAGAACTATGGCGGCGTCTTTGTTTCCACCGATGGCGGGACCCGCTGGGAGCAGATAGGCAAAGGGCTGGACGGACGCGATGTCTTTACCCTGGCGCAGGCGCCGGAGGGTACGATCCTGGCGGGGACAAACCACGGCATCTTTGCGCTGGACGCAGGCGTGGCGGGTACGCCGGGCGCAAACTGGAGCCCACGCAACACGATTCAGAACACTCTTGCGAAGACGGCTATCGAGACTCACTACGGAAAGCGCGTCCATGTGGAGAAGCAGGTGAAGGACATGGTGCGCGATCTTTCGGGCCGCGTCCATGCGCTCGACCTTTCAGGACAAGCATGGCTGGCATCGACCTCTGGAGGCCTGTTCACCAGCCGGGATAAGGGCGCCACCTGGCAAGGTGGGCCGGTCATGGACTCTGTGGAGTATCTTTCGCTTGCCGCGCACGGGGCGCTGCTGGTCGCTGCCAGGTTGGATGGGGTGGTTCTGTCCAGCGACGGCGGCCAGACCTGGATGCCGCTTGGAATCCCCGCGGCACTCACGCGCGTTCATTGCATTGCCTTCTCCGCGGATGGAACCTTGTGGCTGGGCGCGCGCGAAGGCGTCTACTTTTCGCATGACCTGGGCAGGACCTGGTTGTGGGTACAACGTTTTCCGTTGAGCGACGTGGACGATCTTTCCTATGACGTTCACATGGGCAAGGTGCTTGTCAGCTCGCGGTCGAGCGACCAGGTCTACGTCATCGATCCAAAGTCGCTCGTCTGGCAGTGGGCGCAGACCGGCTACCGCATCAACCGTGTGCGCGCAGCGGGAGAGCGGCTGCTGGCGGCGTCGCTATTTGACGGAGTGCTTGTTGAGCCGCGGACGACCGGAGTGGACGCCGGCAAAGGCGACTCGACTGCTGGAAATGGTGAGCCGGGAATGGTCCTCGACGGAGGAAAGCACCTGTTTCTGTATCATTAGAGAATGCAGACCGGGACAGCGGCTTCTCCCCAACCAGCAGCCTTTCGGAGCTACGACTCACGGCTTGAGCCAATCGCCGCCAAGGTGCGGGCAGGCGAGCGGCTGGACTTCAATGACGGCCTCGCGCTTTACGGCTCCTCGGATGTGCTGGCCGTGGGTTGGCTGGCCAACCATGTGCGCGAACGGCTTCACGGCGACGTAACGTACTTCAACGTCAATCGACACATCAACCCCACAAATGTCTGCGTGGCCAACTGCCGGTTGTGCGCCTTTGGACGCAAAAAGTCCGATCCGGCCGGCTACACCATGGCTCTTGAAGAGGCGTGGGATACGGCGGCTTCAGGCTACTCGGAGGCGGTGACCGAGTTTCATATCGTCGGCGGGCTGCACCCTGACCTGCCGCTCGAATACTTTCTCGACCTTGTGCGGGGCCTCAAAGAGCGCTTTCCCAAGGTCCACGTCAAGGCCTTCACCATGGTAGAGATAGCGTTCTTTGCACGGCGCGCCAAGCTTACCATCGAGGAGACCTTGAAAAAGATGCGCGAGGCTGGCGTGGACTCGATGCCTGGCGGCGGCGCGGAGATCTTCTCGGCGCGGGTGCGCTCCATCATCTGCGACCACAAGATCGATGGCGAAGAGTGGCTCACGACGGCTCGCCTGGCCCACAAGCTGGGCTTCAAGTCCAACGCGACCATGCTCTATGGGCACATTGAAAACGACGAAGACCGCGTGGACCACCTCCTCAAGCTGCGTGCGCTCCAGGACGAGACCGGCGGTTTTCAGACCTTCATTCCGCTGGCTTTCCATCCTGAGAACACGGCGCTCGATCACTTGCCGGTGACCACGGGGTTGACTGACATTCGTCAGGTCGCGGTCAGCAGGCTGCTTCTTGACAACTTCCCGCACATCAAGGCCTACTGGCAGATGCTCACGCCCAAGATTGCGCAGATTGCGCTGCGCTTTGGGGCCGACGACCTGGACGGAACGGTCATCGAGGAAAAGATCTACCACGATGCCGGCGCCACCACGCCGCAAGGCATGACGCGCAAGCAGCTTTGCCGCCTGATTACCGAGGCAGGCCGGGTTCCGGTGGAGCGGGATACGCTGTACAACGCGGTCACGCGCACCGAGGACAGCTTTACAGTGGCAGTGTAGCTGGGGATTCGTAACTCTTTCCCAGCAATCTTTCGTTCCGCTTCTCGCTTGCTGGCCGTCCAAAATGACTCGATCTCCACTGCTCCTTCGATTCCTGCCGAGTAGTGCCGGAAGCCCGCCATGGCCAACCTTCCGGCTTCGAGACCAGTCCCCGCTTCACGGGATTGCGGTGCATGTAGCGAAGTTTTCCCACGGTCTTCTTCTTGTGATTCACGTTGAAATCGCAGGAGTGCGGCTGCCAGAATTCGGTATCGCTAGTCTTCTTCAGCTTCCCCGATGTCTGCTGCTTCATGAGTTGCACGGCCACCAGGAGCGAGTGAACATTCGTCTCTCCCACGAGCAGATGTACTTGCTCGGGCATCTGCACATAATCGGCTCTGATGGATGCTGCACCCCAGAGGCTACTGAGATTCGTCGAGGACTTCAATGCCCGAAACCGTTGCGTAGTTCGAGATGGGTTCGAATGTGAGATTGATTTTTCCCTGAGCCGATGGCTTCAAGTGGTAAAACGTTTTTGTAATTGCATGGTGGTCTCCAGCTTCCTTGAAGATATCGAAGTCGTCCAAAAGCGTGCTGCCATTGCACATCACTCGGAAAACGCGGCTGCCGATTCCGCCACCTGCAGGTAATTTTGGTCCAAAATAGAACTCCGCAAAATGGAGCACCAAAGTGTACCGGCCACGCGAATCTACGGGGATCGAGTACGCGAAATGGCCATATCGTTCGGCCGCGAATAGGTCAGGATCAGGTGTTCCCGTGACCGGTTGCCGATCAAGTGACGGCTTTCCGTGCGTGTAATAGTTGTCCGGATGCCAGACCTGTCCAAGGTGATCAGTGTACGGCGTTGCTTGCATGACTAGCCGGATCGGGAGTTGCTTGTGGGGAGTTCCCGGCAACACTTCAATACCACTCACCTCAGGCACCGCATTTTCGTTCGTAAAGCTGATGTGTACCATTCCATCGCTTGCTGGCGAAATGTCTCGGAAGACCCGCTCATCGGCGACGTTGAATCCCATTGCGTCCGAATCAACATCGAACTCTGAAAGAACATGATTTCCGTTAATCGCTACGTTGAAGGTGGAGATATTTTCGTAATAATCGGATGAAACGAAAAACAAGTGCAGTTCGTAAACACCGGGCTTGAGAGGAATGTCATACGAGAAGATACCGGACCGGAAGAATTGGAAAATGAGGGGAAAATTGGTATTGGCGAAAACGGCTTGCGGTTGGCGCCCTGATCTGCCTCCCTGAAAATACCGATCTGCCTCCCAGATAGCCCCCGCACTATCCGTTTGAGGGCTTCCACTGTAGCCGGACAAGAGGCGAAGAGGTACAGAAGCAGCAGCGAATGGGCCAAACCGCTGCGGCATCACTGGCTGCACTGGACTCTGCATAGGCTTGGCAACCCCTGCGCGGATTCCGCCATGGGAAACCAGGTAAATCCCGAGAACGGCAAGAATCAATCCTGTTGCGATGATCGGGTACATCCAAAAACGGGGGATCGCCGGAAAGAAATGCCGTCTTGGCCTGTCCGGATTCCAGGCTTCCGGTTGCTCTCTTTCCAGATCAAGCTGAACAACGTTGTCATCCTCGGGGGCTCCGGGGGTATCCCCGAGCGCAGACGGTGGGATTTCAGACGATTGGCCCGTAAAGACCGGAACGTACGCTCCAAAGGGAACGCAAATTTGCACAGGATGGTCTTTGCCGTCACTTTTATAGTATTCCTTTAGCGCTCGCCGCAATCGATAGGCCTCGACCCGCACGATTGCGTCCTCGCTGGCATTGAAGACTGCCTTTGAACGGCCAAACACTTCTGTGGCAATGTTGTATTCGTTGATCTGATCAATTTCGCCCAGGAAATACTTCTCTCCAATGTAGCCCAGGAGTTTGGCCAGCCGGGGTGATTCAGAAAGCACCTTCATTACGGCGTCGAATTCAGCACGCTCCGCTTTTGCGGGATTCGGAGTTGAATTCGCTTGCATAATGGACTCCTTGTGATCGCGGATGGGCCACGGATGCTCCTATTATAGGCTCCTGGAAGCCAATCGTAACGGCGTAACATTGCGCATTTGAACCGCAAATATCTCAAATGTAATCAACAACGTACGCTTTTTTCTTATGCCGGTTAACATGTTCGTGCAAGAAAAATCTTTCGCTTCAGTTGGGGCGCGCTTAATATAGCGCTGCATCCGAATTGTAAGCGTTTACCTATTTCTGTCGCAACAGGTAAATGCGTTACGATTACGGTTGCGGTCTACAGGGAGGACACGACCCAGGACTTCAACGTCGTGACTCAACTCTGATTTGGAGGAAACACAGTGAACAATTCGAAATTCAGAATCAGGATGCTTGTTCCGATCCTGCTCTGCCTTTTTGCGATGGGCCACACGGCTCTCGCTCAGGTCACAAACGCAAGCTTAAACGGAATCGTCACCGACGCGAATGGCGCTGCGCTCCCCGGAGTGCAGATTCATGTCCAGAACACCGACACCAACTTTGTTCAGAGCGCCGAGACCAATGCTTCCGGCGTCTACCAGGTGGCGCCGCTCAATCCGGGCCCCTACCGGGTCACGGCTGAAAGGGCTGGCTTCCGCAAGCTCGTCCAATCGGGCATCACGCTGACCGTTGACCAGGCGGCTACTTTGAACATCACCCTGCAAGTGGGCGACGTGAAAGAGACCGTTACCGTTACCGCCGACGCGGAGCTGATCAATACCACCACGGCGGAGATCGGTACCACCATCGGCGAGGATCAGGTCACGGAACTGCCGTTGAATGGCCGAGAAACTTCATCTCTAGTGCTTCTCAGCGCAGGCGTGATCGACGTTCTGAGCACCGGCGGCGGCAAGACGCAGGGTGAGACGACCTTCCCCGACGCCACCGGCGCTTCGGCTGGCGGCGGACGCCAGGGAAGCACCTACTATATGCTCGACGGCGCGCCCAACATGGATACCTATATGTCGCTGGCCGCGCCCTTCCCAGACCCCGACGCCACCCAGGAATTCCGCGTCATCACCAACAACTACGATGCCCACTACGGCTTTGCGCCCGGTGCGATCGTGACCATTCAGACCAAGTCCGGCAGCAACAAATTCCATGGCGGGGCCTATGATTTTGGCCGCAATCAGGACGCGAATGCCTCCTCGTACGGGTTCGGGGGCAACAAGGGACAGGTCGACGCATTGCACAGAAACATCTTCGGCGCGTCCCTGGGCGGGCCGGTTGAGATTCCCCACCTCTTCAACGGCAAGGACAAGCTCTTCTTCTTTGGGAACTTCGAGCACGAGCACAACGGCTCCGCTGCGAACAACAACTATGCCAACTTTCCAACGGCCAGGATGCTGACCGGAGATTTCACCGAAGTTCAACACGTTGTTAATGGCGCTACAGTGATGCAGCCCATCCAAACCCCGGACAACGCCTTTGGTGTGGATTCGATGGGAAATTCAACCAACATATTTGTAGGTAGCACAGGCAATCCTACGCTCAGTCCTGGGGCGATCAAGCTTGCCACAAACGCTCTGCCCGTGGGTACAGCAGGTGCTTCAACTAACCCAGGGTATACGCAATATCCCGGCTCGCCGAGTGTTCAAACCTTCAAGCAGGGAACCGGCAGACTCGACTACAACCTCAACGACAACCAGCGTCTCTATCTGCGCAGCTTCATCGAGTATTTCAAACAGAACGGCTCGTCCATCAAAGGCAACTGGATCGCGGTAACGCCCACTCACGCGGGCGAATACTACAACGAAGCCCTGGGCCACACCTGGACGATCAATGAGACCACCGTCAACACAGCCAACGTTTACTACACGCAGATGGACTTCCTGAGCGCGCAGCAAGCCTTGGACAAGAACGGCGCCCCCGTTTGCTTGTCGAAGTACATCACCATCCATGAGATCCCAAATCATTGCTACATGATGGGATCGGGCGCCAGTGGCGGCAGCAACGGCTTCTGGTCGAACTGGACGGAGCCAACGAGCGAGAGAAGATACACCTACGGCCTCTCGGATGCCGTTACCAAGACCGTCAAGAACCAAACCCTGTCGGCCGGCGCGGATCTGGTCCACATCTTTGCGCAGGAGAACACCGATTACCCCGCCACACCCAATATCCAATTCGGTGGAAGCTGGACAGGCTTCGGTATTGCCGACTTCATCACGGGCAACGCAGACTCTTTCACACAAGGCGGAGGAGAAATCTCCAGCGTCAAAGGTTGGATGATAGGAGCTTATGCACAGGACCAGGTCCGGATCAAGCCTAACCTGACCCTAACCGTAGGCATTCGCTGGGATCCGAATACGCCTCCCTCGGTCGCCGGCGGACGTGGCTCCCAGTTTATTCCTGGACAGCAAAGCACCATGTTCCCGAACGCTCCGTTGGGAATGATCTTCCCCGGAGATGCGACCGGCATAGGCACGAAGGTGCTTGACTCGAAGCTGATGCCAACCACCTACGATAACTGGGATCCGCGCATTGGCATAGCCTACCAGCCGAAGTTCCTGCCGCATACCTCATTCCGCGCCGGCTTTGGCATCTTCACCGGGCCGCTCCAGTACTCCGCTTACAACCACACCTCGGACATTGCACCCTTTAGCCCAACATTCAGCTTCAGCAGCAATAACAGTACAACTCCGACGCAAGGCCTTCGGATTCCCTTCGACGCACCCTGGACCGCGAATTATCTGTTCCAAGCCGGCGCGCCGCAATTGTTCCCATCGGGAGATCAGTTCTCCCATGACAACTTTGCTTCACTCAGCTACAAGCCGCCGACGAATTCGCCTATCGTAACGCCGGTTTCGCTTGGCGCGGAATTCTCGCCGAACTTCAAGCGGGGCGTTACGCAGAGCTGGAACCTCTCCATCGAGCAGCAACTCACCCCCACCATGGCTCTGCATCTTGCTTATGTTGGCAGCGAGTCTGATCATCAGTCGGTCATCATCGATGCGAACGGCGCAAATCCCGCAGTAAGTCCTGGCGTCCGCCCCTACAGCAACTTCAACAACATCGATGAAAACTTGAGCGTCGGAACTTCGCCTTACAACTCGCTGCAAGTCGGATTCGACAAGCGCGTCTCCCATGGCCTTACCGTTCAATCCAACTTCACTTGGTCCAAGGTCACGGATATTTCCTCCTCGGGCAATATCTCGTTCGTGGGTTCTCTTGGCGATCCCTTCAGTCTCAAATGGAACCGGGGCATCTCGGATATGAACGTGCCCATCGTCTCGGTAACCAACTTTGATTACAAGACACCCGAGTTGAAGAGCATGAACCCGATTGTCAGGGGCGTCTTTGGGAACTTTGAAGTCAGCAGCATCTACTACTGGCGGTCGGGACATCCGTTCAGCCTCTACGGTGGATGGTGTAATAGCGGCGGATGGGACGACTGTTCCAACTCATTGGAATATGGGGATCGCGCCGATTTCGCTCCTGGACAGATTCCCTGGGTGGGTCGCGGCAACAAAAAAGATTGGATGACGACTGGGTACTTCAACGTCAACGCCTTCCAGCAAAACGCCGCAAACACCTTCGGCAACACCCCCAAGAACATCTTCAAGGGACCGCATCAGCAGTACGACGACGCGGCGCTCAGCAAGCATATCAAGCTCGTTGCCGGCTCAGAACTGCAGCTTCGCTTCGAGACGTTCAACACCTTCAACCATCCCAGCTTTGGCGTTCCTCAACAATGGTATGGCCAAGGCGTTTTTGGAAAAATCACCGGCGGTGGAGACGTAGCCGCCCGCGTCGCACAGGGCAGCGCGAAGTTCAACTTCTAACCCTCAACCTTTGACCACAAAGCCAGGGGCGTAGCGCAGTTTGCTACGCCCCTGGCTTTGTGCAGTACCTCGATTCAACAACCCCGGTTAGGAGCCTCGCGCCTGAAAGTGAACTGCGAGGCGATGCGCATCCTTGCATCCGGATTTCTGTCCAATGCATCTGCTCCGCGTGGCAGACCCGCCGCGTTATGGGTTCGATAGAGTAACTGGAAACGGTACAGAGCAACAATTTGAAAGGAGTTTTATTCATGGACAGACGCAATTTTATTAAAACGACAGGTGCGGTATTGACCGCCGCTTCGTTAGCCGGACCTTCGGCGTTCGCCGAACCTCGGATCGCAGAGGCCAGGATAATTCTGCCGATAAACCGCAATTGGCGTTATAGCCCATCAAAAGTTGATGGCGCTCAATCGCCGGAATTTGACGACTCGGCGTTTGAGCGGGTGGTTGTTCCCCATACGAACATTCAGTTACCCTGGCATGGCTTCGATGAAAAGGACTACACGTTTGTCTCCACCTACCGGAGGCGCTTCAAGTTCCCGCGCGGCGCCGACGGAAAGCGCGTCTTTGTGGACTTTGAAGGAGCCATGACGGCCTCTACCGTTTGGATCAACGGCGCCCTTCTGGGTGAGTACAAAGGCGGATTCACGCCGTTCTCGTTTGAACTGACGCAGCATCTGCGCCGGGACAAGGAAAATGTCCTGATGGTGCAGGTAGACTCCAACGAGCGTGCGGACATTCCGCCGTTTGGCAACGAGGTCGACTACCTCACATTTGGCGGCATCTACCGCGAGGTTGCTCTGCGCGTTGTTCCGGTAACGTACATCGACAATATCTTCGCTCGCCCCAAAGATGTTTTGAGCGGGGCTCCGGGATTGGATGTGGATTGTTTTTTGACCGGTCTTCCCGCGAGCGAATCCAGACTGTCGCTTGAAGTAGAGCTTCGCGACGGAGACCGAGTCATTGCCAAAGAAACGAGCGCGGTTGGGCGGATTGTTTCAGCGCCTGCAGGCAAAGCGGAAGCTGCAGATCCATTTAAGAGCACGGCTGTTTACGCCAGCACGGAGACCAGCAACGACCCCGCGCGCCATACCGTCTCATTCACTCATCTTGCCGCTGTGAAACTTTGGGAGATCCAGCAGCCCAAGCTCTATACGGTTCATGTGCGTCTGCTGTTGAATGGCGTTGCTGTGGATGAAGATACGCGCCGCATTGGCTTCCGCGAGGCGATCTTTACCGGCCAAGGCTTCTCATTGAATGGAAAGATCGTGAAACTGCGCGGACTCGATCGTCACCAAACATTCCCCTTTGCCGGCCAGGCCATGCCGGCGCGTGTGCAGCGCAAGGACGCCGAAATTCTCCGTTACGGCCTTCACTGTAACATTGTTCGTACATCGCACTACCCGCAATCGCGCCACTTCCTCGACCGCTGCGACGAGATCGGCTTGCTGGTGCTCGAAGAGATTCCAGGCTGGCAGCATATCGGCGACGAATCGTGGAAGCAAGTATCCATCGACAACGTCGGGCGAATGGTCCGCCGCGATTGGAACCATCCGTCCATCATTTTATGGGGAGTGCGCATCAACGAATCGAAGGACGATCATGATTTCTACATACGGACCAACGCTCTGGCGCATGCGCTGGACGGCACGCGGCAGACCGGCGGAATCCGGTACTTCCAGGAGTCGGAGTTCCTGGAAGACGTCTTCACGATGAACGACTTCGGATTCCCCTTGAAGAAGCCGAATCATCCACGCTATCTAAACACCGAGTTCGTCGGGCACACCTTTCCCACCAAGACAACCGACGACGACGAGCGCCAGCGCGAGCACACGTTGCGTCATGCGCGCATACACAATCAATTGGCCTCCGATCCGCAATATGCCGGCGGAATTGGCTGGTGCGCATTTGACTACAACACCCACGGTAACTTTGGCTCCGGTGACCGCATCTGCTATCACGGCGTGATGGATATCTTCCGCGAACCCAAGCCCGCGGCAGGATTCTATAAGTCGCAGTGCGATCCCGAGGAAGAAATCGTGCTGGAGCCGGCTTTCCACTGGGCACGCGGCGATGAGTCGATTGGATTCACGAAGGCGGTGGTCTGCTCCAACTGCGATCACCTCAAGTTCTTCACTCGCCTCAATAGTGACGAAGCCAAACCGTGGGTTCTGCTGGCAGAGCTTGATCCGAATCGGGCGGAATTCGAGCACCTCAAGTATCCGCCTTTTGTTCTCGACCTGGCCAAGTTCAACCAAGGGTGGGGCGACCTGCGCATCGACGGGTATTTGAACGGGAAGATGGTCATATCGAAGTCTTTGTCGGGCCGGGGCGTGGATCGCAAATTTGTTTTGTTGCCGGACGACAAGAGTCTGATGGCCGATGGCAGCGACACCACTCGTGTCGTGATGCGCGTAACAGATGAGTTCGACGCCGTGCGAACCTATGCGGACGATCCCGTTGTCTTTACGCTGGACGGTCCTGCTAAACTGATTGGCGACAACCCGTTCTCTCTCGCAGGCGGGACAGGCGCCATCTGGGTACGGGCGGGCGAGCAGACCGGCACCGTTCGACTAACCGCCACGCATCCACATTTGGGTTCGCATTCTGTCACCTTCACTTTGATTGCCGCTCCTGAAGAGACTGCTTAGCTATCCCGGTAACTACCCGGATTGGGACCGCACCCCAACAGTCCCAATCCGGCCAGCCTCACTGGCCTTCGGCTTCGGCACGGAATTGCGGTACGCGAGAGGAACTCCACGCGCTGAATTGGGGGCAAGATCCCCATTCCTACGAGTGTCGTCCGGCGCTTTGCCAACGAGGATCACCCGGAATCAGTCCGTGCCGCTGGTGTTCACACGTCTTCCGACGTATCCCTCACCCGCTTTGCGCCGCAGAGCGAAACCAATGATAATGTCGACACTGACGGTGACTACGAGGGCAGCCTCAGCCACTGCGATGGTGCGGTCGACCGACCAGCACTTGTGGAGGCTGGTTGGTGGAGGCGCCCTGCTCCTGGTTGTGTTCGGCCAGGGTTGATGACATCTCAATCTGCATCAAGTTCCGCACGGCTACTTCTCATCCTCCGTACGGATCGATGGAGTTTTGTAGCCTTCGCGAGCTAGATGCGCCCCCATCTGCGCATACATGGATTCGTCCTGCGGCTGCCATGTTGCCAGACCGTCCACATAGCGGTTGTACATGCAAAACGCTGCAGCGATCAGTACTGTGTCGTGAATCTCCATGTCCATTGCCCCCTGTTCTCTGGCGGCATCGACAGCAGCGCGCGTAACACTCTTTCCGCCTCGCTGTACCTGACCAGCGATGACAAGCAGGCGCTTCATCTTTTCCGGGATGGGTGCCTGCTGAAAGTCGGCTTGAACCTGCTTGACCGTTGAACTATCTCCCAAATGACATGCTGCCGCCGCACCGTGGCTTGTCTGGCAGAAGTAACACCCGTTCAGCGAAGAGACATAGGTTGCAATCAGTTCCCGTTCGCCCGCAGAAAGACTGTTCGGCTCATGAAGAAGAATGTGCGCCAACTCGCGCATCGGTTTGGCCGTCTCCGGGCGAAACGCAAATGCGGAACTGATTCCGGGCAGTTGTTCAGGCAGTGCAATGTGCGGCATCTTTAGGCTCCTCGCTTCCGTTGGTTATGCTGTGTGTGCTAAGCCGGCTCTCGTGCGGCAGATATTCCTGGCTCATGGTGATGTAGCCTTCTTTGGCGGTCTTCCGGCCGCGCTGGCGGTAGAGTTCCTCGTCAAGCGGCTGCCAGGTATCCAGTCCATCCACATAGCGGTTGTACATGCAGAAAGCGGCGGCGATCAGCACGGTGTCGTGAATCTCAATGTCGGTTGCTCCCTGCTGCCGCGCCGCTTCCACATCGGCGGTGGTAACGTATTTGCCGCCTTTTTGCACTTTTCCCGCGATCGCCAACAGAGCCTTAAGTTTGTCAGAAATCTCTGCGTTGAGGAAATCTGTCTTTACGCATTGAACCAGTTTCTCATTGCCATCCAGGTGCGCAGCGGCTATCGCGCCATGAACGGTCTGGCAAAAATAGCAATCATTCTGCGCGGAGACATAGGTTGCAATCAACTCGCGCTCGCCTGGGGAAAGGGAGTTAGGCGCATGGAGTAGTGTTTCAGCCAACTCATTGAGCGGCTTTGCAGTCTCCGGGCGAAAGGCCATCGCTGCGCGAATGCCTTGGAGACCTTCGGGAAGATTTATATGGGGCATCGGATCAATCAGCTCCCTTCGTTCGGTAGCGGCTCCGCGATCTGGCGCGCAGTGAGAAAGTGATGAATGGGCAGGCCGCAGAGAACGATGCTTACTCCGATCAGCGCCGGCAATGGTTTGTGCATGAGAATCAGAAAGCCAACTGCAATCGACAAAATAATGAAAATGATCGGAGCAGCCGGAAACCACCATGCACTAACCCGCCCTCTAAGACGAAACAGGGTAGATGCCGCGAGCGCCAGAAACAGCACAGCGGAAAAGATGATGTACGCCAGAACGTGATCGAAGGCTCCGAGAAAAAGAACGCCAAGTGACAAGCAGGTCTGCAGCACAATGGCATTGGCTGGTGTTCCGAATCGTGAATGCATCTTTCCAAATGACGGGAAAAACACACCCGCACGCGCCATCGCATAGGTCACGCGCGGAGAGGCCATAGTCAATGCGGCCAGGCCGCCAAAGACGCAGACGAGGACGCAGATCGACAGGAGCTTCGCCCCAGCAGCGCCAAACAGTGCCTCGCCAAACTGCGCTACAAACGCCGTGTCGGAAGTAAGTTGCTCAATCGGCAGGACGGCAAGAAAAGCCGCGCTGATAAGCAGATAGATGAGCGTTACTAAGACAACGCCGCCAAGAAATGCGAGCGGCAGTGTGCGACGAGGTTTGCGGACTTCGCCGGCAATCTTGCTCGCCTCCCACCATCCGCCGAAACTGAAAAATGCGCTGACAATCGCCCCGGCAATGGCGGGGATCAGAGCCTCAGAACCCGGACGCCGTTCCGCCAAAGGCAACAGGTTGCCCAAGTGTGCGTGCCCAGAAACAACAGCCCAGCCCACCAGTGCGAACAGGATGAAGAGCTTGAGGATGTTGATGAATGCCATCAGTAAGCCGCTCAGACGGGTGCCCACAAAGTTGACGACGCCGAAAACGCAGAGAATGGATGCCGGGACAAAAGTGGTCGCCCGATCGTTCAGCGGAAACACCTGCGCCACATACGCCGAGGCTCCCACGGCCAGTGCGGCAGCCACGCCGGGGTACATGACGACTGAACTCATCCAGCCATAAAGAAAAGCGATGCGGTCCCCGTAACCAGCGCGCAGGTAGACATACTCACCGCCGGATTCCGGAAAGCGAATGGCAAGCTCGGAGTAGCACAACGCGCCGCACATCGCCATCAATGCCATTCCCATCCATACAAGGGCAAGCAGCAATGGCGAGCCAAGCGACTTGGCCATGGTGGCGGGGGTCAGAAATATGCCCAGCGCAATGGACTCACCAACAACGATGGCAATCGCTGCGGCAAGGCCAAACTGTCTACGCTGAAGAGAAACCGGGGAAGACATATCAGACACTCTATCGACAATAGAACATGGCGAGCTAGGAATGACTGCCTGATAAAGGTGGAGAAAACACTCCATCGAAGGATGGAGGACGCAGTGTGAGTGTGTTTGTACCATTCGATACGGTCAAGCTTCTACTTGTCCAGCTACGATCATCGACTTCGCACAGCATTTCGACCGTTTCCCGCGGTCCTTCCCGGAGGTTTCATTTATGCGTACGCTTGCGCCCGTCCTTTGTCTGCTCATGATCTGCATAGTCGCGGCGATGCAGGCGCAGATACCCACCGCAACTGTGTCCGGCATAGTGAAGGACTCGCAGGGCGCTCTCATTCCAGGTGCGAAGGTGTCGCTCACGAGTGTGGAGCAGGGAACCGAGCACGAGAGTATCACCAACTCCAGCGGTTCCTATTCCATCCCGGATCTGACGCCCGGCCAGTATCTTGCCAATGTCAGCTCAAATGGATTTGCAACGGCGAAGTACGAGAAGATTCTGCTGGAAGCTGGACGCACACTGACGCTGGACACAACGCTGCAGCCAGCCGCGCAGGTGGCAACGATCAGTGTCGCTGAGGACAATCTGACCGTGGACGTTGCACAATCGATGATTCAGGGTCAAGTCACGGCGAATACCATCGAAAACATCCCATTGAATGGCCGCAATTTTCTGGAGCTTGCCTATTTGATTCCTGGCAATCGTCCTGCGCCAACCTTCGATCCCACCAAGACCAACACTCTGGAGGTAAGCTCTGCTGGCGGATTTGGCAGGGGTGGAAATATCACGATTGACGGTGGCGATAACAACGACGAGGTTGTTGGCGGAACGCTCTCCAATCTGCCTGAAGATTCCATCGGTGAATTTCAGATCGCAACCGCGCATTTTACTGCGGAAGTGGGCCGCTCGGGCAACAGCATTATCAATATCATTTCCAAGTCGGGATCGAACTCCCTGCATGGATCGGCGTTTCTGTATGAGCGCAATCGCAACCTGCAGGCGCTTCCCGCAACCTTCAGTGCAGGACAGCCGAAGCCGCCTTTTGATCGAGAACAATACGGCGGATCCGTTGCAGGTCCGTTGTTGAAGGACAGGGCCTGGTGGTTTTCCTCCGCGGAGTTTCGTGACCAGAATTCTTCCATCCAGACCGGCACGCGAGACTTCACGACTGACACGATTGAGGACACAGCAGCCGTGGCTCCGTTGCGCGACTTTCTTCTTTCAAACCGCGTGGACTACCACCTGAATGAGTCCAATAGCATCAATGGGCGCTATAGCTTCAATCGTTCCACGGATACAGCGCAGGCCAGCGCATCTTCCGAAACTCCGCTTAGCACCGTAGCTGAAAGGCAGAACTCGCTCAATCGGTTCAACTCGGTTGAGACGGGATGGACGAAGGTTCTGAGTTCGAACAAAACCAACGAACTGTCATACCACTACGATGATTTCTACAACGATATTCCGCCCTATCCAGACGCTGCTCCACTCACCGATCCCGAGCTGAAGCTGACCAGCGAGTTGATCTTTCCGGATTTGGCGGACGGTGCAAACTTCAACCTGCCTCAGAAGACATTTCTTACTCGCAACCAGTTGCGCGACAGCTTTACCCTTACGCTCGGCAAGCACGACCTCAAGCTGGGCGCAGAGTTTCAACACTACACAGCGCATGGAATCATTAACCCCTTCGGGAATGGCTCCATCGTTCTGACCTCGGACTTCGGATTTGCCGATCTGAATGGCGATGGAGTCATCAACGACCTGGACATTCCCATCGCTGTCGCTCTCTTGAGTACGGGGCCCGTTGTGCCTGTGCCGATTCCGCGGGTGGGCGACACCTACAGCGCCGCCTATCTGCAAGACGATTGGCGCGCGCGTTCGAACCTGACCTTCAATCTCGGGCTCCGCTGGGAGTATGACTCCGACCTCACAGGCACGAGCAGCGATCACGATCCCTGCCCCAATCTGACCAGCATTCCCACGCAGCCATGCGTCTGGATGGCGAATGTGATTGACCTCAAGAAGTATCCCGACACCAAGGACTTTGGACCTCGTATCGGCTTCACATACCAGCCTTTGGGTCATGGCAATACTGTGGTGCGTGGAGGTTACGGCATTTATTATGACCGCCTCATTCTTGAGACTGGAGCCGAAGAACGCGTCCAGAATGATCGAGCGCTTGCAGTAAAGCAGTACGCTGGGTCGGCTTGCACCAACCCGAACATTCCCGTTCCGCCGAGCCTGGATCTCTGTTTTGCTCCGGGCTCAAGCTTCGTTTCCGGCACTCCGACGCTTGCAAACCCCTTCAGCGGTCCCAGCCAAACCGGAGGCGTTGGCATCATTGCCATGGGCCCTGACTCGCACCATCCACTCTATCAGCAGTTTTCTCTCGGCTTCCAGCAGGAGGCCGGCCACAACTGGCTGATCAGTGCAGATGGGCTGCATGTCTTCGGCGAGAGGGAACTGATTGGCAGCTTGTTGCGCACAACCGACTCTACTTCTCCAGACATTAGCTGCCCTGGCAACAATGTTCCGTGCACAATAACCGATCCGGTCACCGGGATTTCGGATAACATAACACTTCTTCAGTCCGGCGCTAAATCCTGGTATGACGGATTGCTGGTCAGCGTGGCCCATCGCGAGTCGAAGATTGGCAAAATCGGTTACCAGTACAATGTGAGTTATACCCTTTCCAAGACGCTTGACTACTCCGACGACGATCAACTCACCAACAACAATGCGGATGAGCAGGTGAACCTTGCCGAAGGAACCTCCGGCTTGCGCAAGGAGAAGGGCTACGCGCTCACGGACGAACTGAATCGTTTGACATTTTATGGAGAAGCTCTACTGCCGCATGGTTTCTTGCTGGCGCCTATCTACACGTACGGCTCCGGTGTTCCGGCGAACACCTTCTTGCCGAGCACTGCGATCAACGGCGCAAGTGGAGCACGTCTGCCTCTTTTGCCGCGTAACGCTCTGGGCCGTGAAGTGAAAAATAGCGGCCAGTTGAACGCTTTGATCAACCAATGGAATGCATTACCCGCATGTCCGGGCGCATATCCCTGCAACGCCGGCGGCCGGATCGAGAATGTTCCCGATCACATCAGCTTTTCCAGTCCTTTCAGTTCTCTGGATCTGCGCCTGCGCAAGAGATTTGCGCTTGGAGACCGCGTGTCTCTCAGCTTTATCGGGGAGGGATTCAATCTTGCCAATGAAGTGAATATTCGCGGTTCGAATACAGCGAATTACTCCGGACGCAATATCTCTATAGGCCCCTATGTCCCAGCATCCGGCGTTCAACCGGCACAGGCCGTTCAAAGCAATTTCTTTACGCCGGTGACAGTCGCTGGAGGTTTCTTCGGTTCCGGAGGACCACGCGCCTTCCAATTTGCTGCAAGACTGGAATTCTAGCGGGAGTGTTTATGACCTTGCCTGAATACGAGAGGATCGCAAACTCTTGCTTGATTTCGACAGAAGGTGCAATATCACTCTTGTCCAAGACAGGAGTTGTGCCAGTAGTGGATGTGCGGGGGTAGGGCTGCGTCGATCTGATAGGTTGGGTTTGTCTGAACTTGACCATCAGAGGAGGACGCAGCCTTGTCCACAGTATGCAGCATTTTCTCGCAAGTTTTGAAGCTGATTCCACGCGCGGACTTCGATTCCGCTGTCCGCAAGCATGATGCTGAACGCAACGCCAAGGGGTTCACCTGCTGGGGCCAGTTTGTGGCGATGCTGTTCTGTCAGTTGGGCTCGGTCAACAGTCTGCGCGACATTACCAACGGCCTAGCCGCCAGTGAAGGCAAGTTGCGGCATCTGGGCCTGCCTGCCGCTCCCAAGCGCTCCACCCTGGCTTATGCCAACGCGCATCGTCCCAGCGCGCTCTTCGAGGATCTCTTCTATCGGATGCTGGAGATCGCCCGCAGTCAGGCCCAACAGTCTGGCATCCGGCACAAGTTTCGCTTCAAGAACGAGCTGCTGTCGATCGACGCCACCACCATCGAGCTGTGCGCTGCGGTCTTCGACTGGGCACAGTTTCGCCGCACCAAGGGCGCCGTCAAGCTGCATCTGATGCTCGATCACGATGGTCTGCTGCCCTGCTACGTGGTCATCACCGATGGCAAGCAGCACGAAGTCACTGTCACCCGCCAGTGGGAGTTCGCGCCCGGCACCATCCTGGTCTTCGATCGCGGCTATACCGACTACAACTGGTTCGCGCAACTGACCCAGCAGGGCGTTTACTTCGTCAACTTCGTGGTTCTGCTGCGCCAGCAACTATTCGTCTATCGCGGCCTGTGGAAGTGGATCAACGATCCCTTCCAGGCGCCGGAAACGCCTCCCACAATGCAACTGGAACTGGCTTTTAGCTGACTTGGGCAGCAGAACCTCTCGTCTGGCTCAATACAACTCGATCTCCGCGGGATACGGGAGGTTTCTTAGACAGCAGACCGACACAGGCATAACTAGAAACGCCCCCAACCCGATCTGCCAGCGGACCGCAATACAACGCTATGTCTTGTCAGATCAACATCCGTCCAGAACGGTGGACGCTATCTTGGACGGCAGTGGGAGAAGACGTCAAGGTGGTTCAGGAGCGATGCGACATGCAAACTTCCAGGCCACGATGAACGTGTATACCAGGGCCATTACGACCGCCAAGCGCGATGCACAGACCCGAGTCATGGATGTGCTCATGAACCGTACAGCACCGGAGAAAGAAGAAGCCGCTTCGCAGAACCAACGTACTTCGACAAAATATTCAATGCTTAAGTTTGTATAACTTATTTATTATCAATAATATATTGGTGGGCGCTGCAGGATTCGAACCTGCGACTTCCACCGTGTGAAGGTGGCACTCTACCGCTGAGTTAAGCGCCCCCTGGTGAACTACGGCGAGGACTGGCGACCGATGCGCCAGCGGGGCATCCCATGGGTTAGAGTAACATCAATGGGGCTTTACGGCCAACTCCTGGCGCCACATCGGACTGGCCAGCACCCCATCGAACCACATATGCGCTGGAAAGACCCATCAATCCGAATTGCAGCCGACTCCACCCCCGTTGGGGAGGCAGTGCTGTGCCCGGTTCCGGCGCTTGGCGGCCTTGAACATACGAGCCCAAATTTGACTGGGCCATGTTTGACGGCTCCAGGTTTGGCGGACCTAGCCCAGAAAGCCTCCAGCCTGACAGGTTCCAGTCTGCCGGGGGAGGGTTTCGCTCTGCTGGCAACCGGCACAGGCGGCAGCCGCCCCGGAACGCCCCCAGACTCGCAGGCGGACGAAGATTCGAGGCCGGAAAGTTCATTTTCAGCGCAACCTTCCGGCGCGAATGGGGTTCCAGAGGATATGGCGACCATGGTTCTGGACAACTCGTCCATGGGTGCGGTTTCGGCTGCACGGCCAGAGAGGTGGCCGGATGCGGCAGCCGGGCTGGACCCGGCAAACCTGGACCCCGCGAGCGATGCGGCCATCATGCTGCGCGTGGCCGCTGGCGACGAGGAGGGGTTCAACTACCTGGCGGAGAAATATCACCGGCCCATCATCCATTTTCTTTTCAGGATGGTGCGCAACCAGGCGATCGCCGAAGAACTGGCGCAGGAGGTGTTTCTGCGCGTGTACCGCTCGCGTGCGAGCTATCGGGCCGAGGCCAGGTTCACCACCTGGCTCTACCGGATCGCCGTCAACCTGGCGGTGAATCACGCGCGCGACACGCGGCACGAGCGGGCGGCGCGGAATGTTTATCTGGACGCTCCCGATGAGGAGACCGGCACGACGCCGGATGTGGCAGACGATCAGCCTTCAGCGGAGCAGAGCCTGCTGCGCGAAGAGCGCATGGCGGCCATTCGCGCGCATGTGATGGCCCTGCCCGAACGGCAAAGGCTGGCGGTTTTGATGCACAAGTACCAGGGGATGGACTACCGCGAGATCGGTGAGGTGCTGAAGCTGAGCGAGTCGGCGACCAAGTCGCTGCTCTTCCGCGCCTACCAGACGCTGAGGGACAAGTTGAAGGATTTTGTTTAAGTGGAAAGAAGCCGGGCTCGACCGGCGGGGAGTGGGGGTGATACCCATGGAACGGATGCCAGAAGAACGGATGCCAGAAGAACGGATGAAGGACGCTTGCACCGGGATGGGCGAGAAGCTGGTGAACCTGCTGCTCGATCCAGCCACGGCGCCTGCCAAGGTTCAAATGCATGTCCAGGGGTGCAGCCGTTGCCGCCATGAGCTGGATGAGCTGCGCGCGACCATGGCGCTGCTGGATACCTGGGTGGGACCGGAACCGAATCCGTATTTTATGACCCGGCTGGACGCACGCCTGCGCGAAGAGCGCGAGGCCGAGCCGGCAGGCTGGCTTGCCCGGTTGCGCGCGCGTTTCATTTACCAGTCCGCGACTCATGTTCGTCCGTTGGCGGCGATGGCGATGACCGTCCTGTTGCTGGTGGGTGGCGGGGCTTATCTGGGCGTGACCAACTGGGATCAACTGCCGGCCGCGCCGGGACAGACCGCCGTGGTGCACGACCTGCAAACCATGGACAGCAATGCCCAGCTGCTTGACCAGTTGGAAGCGCTCTCAACCAGCAACGATGACGGAAACTAACTTCTGAACGGGCGGCGGGGGCCGTAAGAGATGTTGACCAGGAAACACAGTGCGGGACGAATTGGCCGCTCGGCCATGGCTGCTGTGATCGCAATCCTTTGCGTACCTGCGGCCTGGGCTCACGGCCAACACGCAAACACTGCCGCCCCCGCGCCTCGTTCCGCGCCCGCGCCGCACGCTTCCGCCCCGGCGTCCCGCCCCGCTCCGGCTTATCGCGCGGCTCCCGCAACTCGCGGTGCACGGCCGCAGGCCGGGAACGGGCCAGCCATGCAAAACCGGGGCTGGCCGCAGGCTAATGTTCCACAGCCTCCCGGCTACCCCGCAGCAGCGCCCCGTCCCGGCTATTCAACTCCTGCTTATCCGGGTCCGTCGAATATGGGGCCAGGCTACGCTCGACCCGCCTATTCGGGCTATTCGAGACCTGCAGATCTCCCGCCGGGCCACTTGGGCGACTGGCTCAATCAGCACCGCAACCTTCCCGCTCAGGAGCAGGAGCGGATGCTGCGCGGCGACCCCAGCTTCCACCGGCTCGCGCCCGCGGACCAGCAGCGGGTGATCGAGCAGCTTCACCAGGTGAACCAGTTGACCGAGGAACAGCGGCAGCGCCGCCTGGCCCGCGCCGAGATCATCGAGCATCTGTCGCCTCAGGAGCGGATGCAGATCAACCTCTCCGCGCGCCGCTGGGCCACACTGCCCGTCGACCGCCAGGCGCTGATGAAGAACGCCTTCCGCGATCTGCGCGCGGTTCCGCTCGACCAGCGCCAGACGGTGCTCAACTCCAGCCGCTACCAGGGCGCCTTCAGTCCCGAGGAGCGCGGCATCCTCTCTGACATGCTGCGCGCCGAGCCCTACCAGCCAGCGCGGTAGCTCCCAGAAAAATAGGGCATGAAAACGGCGGCGGTGGAGGGTCTCTCCACCGCCGCCGTTTTCTTGTGCGCCCAGCATGGGCGCACTCTAGCGGGTGCAAGTCCCGCCGTGAGCTGGTCACAGCGAACGAAGTGAAGCGCAACTGCATGAGGGCGACCGAGTGTGGGGAGGAAGCGCGGATCGAAGCTGCGGGCCGATGAACAAGAACCGGATAGAAGGCGGTGCCGAGCAGGGCGAGCGGGCAAATGGCCGCGA
>Ga0326728_10001279_pt1 | contig 90010 bp, 72 predicted proteins | sample MB3enrmetagenome_FD_207602 | JGI IMG/M metagenome (GOLD analysis project Ga0326728, IMG submission 207602) | Lab enriched peat soil microbial communities from McLean, Ithaca, NY, United States - MB31MN | ecosystem: Environmental > Terrestrial > Soil > Wetlands > Peat | place: USA: New York... | reverse complement strand
GGAAATCCTCCAACGCATGCAAGCCCTCAGCCGACTTGTCATCTTTCAAACGCTGCCCAGCCCGCCCCGACGTAAACGACTGGGAAAGAGGGTTTTAGGCCTTATCTAAGGGCCATTCGGTTCTGACACAATCTCATTAACCTTACACTTTACAGGAAATCCGTGGATATTGTCGTTGTGCGGTCTGCTGGGGATGCCGTCACGGTGGACGTGAAGGCGCTGGCCGGGAAGACAGGTTGGCCGGTGGACAATACTCGCAACCTTCAATCCTCAGGATGGACACGGGCAGACCGTGGACCGTTCTGGGCGGGTGGTCGGTTCTGGCGACCAGCGGGGCAAGTTTATCCCCGAAGATTAGTCAACCTTCGTTCAGCCGAAAGGCAGCATATCCAGTCTGACCCCGGCTCCCGCCTGCTCTAGTTTCTCCTTTGCGGCTCTGCTCACAGGTTCCGAAACACCCTCCAACACCTTGCTCGGCAGGGTTTCGACCAACTCCTTTGCTTCTGCCAAACCAAGACTCGGTTTGACCTGACGAAGGGCGATGACAATGGCAATCTTTTTATCGGCTGCGACCCTGACAAGCATCAGGTCGAATAGAGGGGGCGGCTTCGGCCCCGGTTTGTCTCCTATTATCGGGGGAGCCTTAACCTCAGCACCCTTTGTTTGGGGGCTTTCTTCCGAAGGCGGCGAAGAAGGCGTGTTCGGGGGAACCCCCAGCACTTTCCGTTTTTGAGCAAGGAATTCTTCTTCGGTCAGGATACCCTTTGCCTTCAAGTCGGCTAATCTTTCTAGTTGCGTTATTGGGTCTGAGCCAGTGGAGGAGGTTGGCGGGGGAATCGTGGGCTTGGCCTTCGCAGCCGTATGAGCGTTGCTCAATGCGGTGAAGAATTTGTCGCAAAACTCCTTTGTAAAACTATGAAATGAGATTGCTCTGGCGACCTCCTTTACTTGTAGCGTCCTATTCGACCCAAAAATTCCCTTGTTCCCCGTTACAATCGAAGTGATTGACTCCAGTGGTATTGATATATTGTCGCTACTGATTAGTCGGTCTTCACAAACGATGAGGCGTTTGTCCGTCAAGAGCAGCAGCAGGTTGGCCATCCTAAACGGAAGTGGACTGGCGCTAATCCAGCCCAGCAATCGTTCATCGGATTGCAGCCCCTCATGGAAATTGTTCAAACAGTCTGCGAGCTTGTAATCTCCCGAAGATCTTTTCTGCCATTGGCCTTCGAGTTGATTGACTTGGGTTTCGAGTGCTTGGTTGCTCATATTATCTTGGAATTATGTCGAGCAATTAGTGTCCTCTGGATTCCCCGGGGGAGGCAAGGCCAAAATACAAGCGAGTCCTAAATGGGTTTACCCACTGCCTTGGTGGCGGCGGCAGTATAAAAAGTCCCGCCGTCACTTTTCCTGCGCTTTTGGGATTTTCTCAGTGATTATGAAATACTCACCAAGACAAATGGAAAACCGCCGCAGGGCGTGCAGGAACTATCGTTAGCGCCGAAGGGCGTCCTCCGGTGACGGGAGCACGACACCCTTCAGCTTCTGGTCCTCGACGTAAACGCCGCCGCCGAGACGGCGAGCGAAGTCACGGCGCTCCTTGTTATCGAACACGACGTTTAGGACGGTCGTTGGGTTGAAGCCCAAGGATTTTGCGTAAAGCTCGACGCCATTCAGGAAGAACTCAAGCTCGCCTGCGGTCACGCTCGCTGGCGCTGCGAGGCTGAAGTGGTAGCTCAACGACATGATTATATAATACCCAAACGGATGGGTATTTCAAGCTTATTCTGGTACGGCCCCCCAATCGAAGGTGGCGATGTCGATCAGTTTGAATCGCTCAGGATCATCTGGGTTGAATACGCTCGAATCCCGTACGTGGTTAACCCCGGCCTGCTGAAGTTGTCCGCCAAATTCTTCGAGATGCGGAAACCTTTCTCGCAAATTGCCCAGCTTTTCGTCCTGACCCTGAAGCCGCTCGAGTTTCAGGCAGCAGTCCAACAGGAAATGCTCGGACTTATCCTCACCATCCTCCTCGATGACCGCCCTGACGGGAGGAACACCGTAGAAGCGTGCGACGTGTCGGGCGAGTTGAGGCGACGCTGAGACGATTGCGTAAGCATCGAGTTCTGAACGGAAGTAATCTCTTATTCGGCACTCTGACATTGGGTCGTCTCGATTGCCAGGGTGGCGGGGTGACTTAAACAGCTTGTAGGCAAACTGCCCGATAGGCTCAAATATCACTACCGCCAAAGCGCCTTGTGGAGGATTTCGACTCAGGGTTAATGTCTCGGCATTTCCGTTCATAGATTGCAAAGCAAGAGGGCAGTTGGTCTTTCACGGACAGGAACGACACTACCAAATTCTGGGGCCTGCTGCCAAGGAAGTTTCCCCGTGGAGGACGAGGCTGGCTGCTCGCCAGAGGGCTTCGATTCTGTGAAAGGGTCAGTCCCGGAATGCTCACATTTATACCTCCACCTCTCCATTATGGTTTTCATAGACCTGCTCCAGTCGCCTCTTCAGCCGCTCCAGTTCCGGCTGCCATTTCCGCTTCAGCCGGCCAATGGCCTGCGTCACCCGTGATTCGTCTCCCATCCCCAACCGCTCGCTCACCCATCGCCGCCGCGCCGTGGTGTGCTGGCACAACCACCACGCCAACACCTCCTTTTCCCAAGCTCCCTTCCTCGTCTCCGCCAGTTGGCCTTCTGCCAGTTCCGGCGCCGCCAATCCGAGCGCCAGAAACCGCTCGGCTTCCGCCTCACCGTGCGCCCGTTTGGCCTCCCCGCTATAGGAGCCGCTTCGTCCCTTATGCAGCGGTTGCTCCACCAACGGCAACATCCGCTCCTTGAATTCCGTCCCGCCCACATACCATCCCCTCCGAATCGCTTTCCACTCCTCCGCCAGTTCTTTCCGGCCCCGCTTTAGCCCCAACTCCAGCACTCGCCCTCCAATTAATGGTTGTTCATCATCACCCAGGCGTGAACGCGCCAGCCGGTCTTCTCACACGCTTCGCCCAGCGTTGCCTGCCACAGCTTGCGATCGCGGTCGTCGGCATAGATGTCCCGTCCTTGGTTGCCCCGCGCCATCACATGGTAAAGGCACAGACATTCAGCCCAATCCATAGATTGACTAATACTTCCCTTTCCGCCTGAAGCCTGTGAAGTGGCCGCAGTGCGGGCAATTGGAGCCACTCGGCGAACTGCTATCGGGCAGACACTCTTCACAAGTCGTGTGGCCGCATCTTTCGCATTCGCCGAATTGCCAGCCGAACTTGACAAGTGCGATCTTCCGGTCGCAAACATCACATTTTTCTTTCTTTGGTTCAATCATACTTTTCCTTTCTGTTTGCAGTACTTGGGTTTCTGTTTATTGGGGTATATCAGCACATTGCAAATTGCCAGTGGCTGCATCGCGGGGCGGCAGAGTGGGTCGCTGACACCGCATATTCTTCAAGCACAGGTTGAGGTCGAAGAAGCCCGCGTAGATCATTTCATCGGTTCCCCTCGTCTGCGGACTCGCCAACATCTCGCTCTTCAGCACAATCGTTGGAGTCCGCTGAATTCGTTTTGGAAAGAATGCGCGACCTGAAGCAGTAGCTCAGAAAAGCTCTCCCATCCTGCGTGGTGTGAAGTTGATCATCCCTTCTTGCATTCCAGCTCAGGCCGGGAAGCGCAAAGTCACCCACATATTCTTTGGCGAATTTGATCATCTCGACAGCGATTCCTGCGCGCCTATATCCCTCTTTAACTTCGATAAAGGACATAATGAGGCCGTCATCGTAGTCTCGGAAACCCAGTTCTCCGACCTTCGCCCCGTCGCAATAAGCACAGATCGTCGGGTCGCAGCACTGGAGGCGTATCGAACGCCCCTTCTTATCGGTAAAAACAAATTCATCGCTCATAGGCTCTTGGGTTGTCTTGCAGGATGACGGTGGTCCCCGTCCAGCTCGCAGCAAAGCAGGAAGCGGCGCTCCTCGTCCAAACTAAACGGTGGTGGAAGATGGCGAGGTTCATGAGACAAGAAGTGAGAGTTCGATGATTCGTAGCTCACTGAAGCCCTTTGCGTGATAGCAGTTGCTTTGCCCGATCGCCCTGGCGATTGCTTTACTTTCCGTAATGGCGGGAAGTTTAGCGTCAATTTGGTAGCGACCGCACCGAGGTAGAAGGCATTCACTTTCAGTCTCACCACTGTCACTGGTGAGTTCCAAATAAAACGCGTTGGCACCCTGTAGGCACGAAATCACCAACTTGATCGGGTGTTTGCTGAATCCGCTCACAAAGTGCCCTCCCAGATTGAATTCGCTTAGACTGGTCGAGGCATACGCAGGATCATGGAAAATACCATCTCGAACGAACCGGTCGAAATCTTCAGCGAAAGTCGCTCGGAATAAGCGAACAGGCTTAATGATACGGCTTTTGCGGATGGCAGAATCAAGTTGTCCGTACTGGACAGGGTCTGGAGAAACTGCACCCTTGTTGCCACGCAAGAAGGCGTTTAGTTGGTAGGCCAAATCCTTGTAATTCTTTAGAATACTTACCTCTTCAGGCAGAAGTTCCTCAGTAACCTGAAAAAGTGGGTTAGATTTAAAGTTGTTCATGCGTTTGGTATGTTTGGCGATATTTGCGTCGGTGCTAAATCCCGAATGTAGTCGTGGATGGCTTTGAGGTCATCGTCTTTGAGCGCCTGTTCGTGGGCGGCGACCTTGGCGGCGATTTCCTCGGCGATGAGACGCTTGGTTTGCCCCAGGTTCCCGCTTAGGCATTCGGCGCAAGCGAGGTTGTAACGAATGCCAGCGAGACATCTTGGCGACTTAGCCCCTTGGTTGCGAAGAAGAGTGATGGCATCCGAAAAACCCCGGGTCTTGCGGAAGACTTCTTCGGCGAGATCCATGACACTCCCCAACGTATCTGGATGCTCTGGCCCCAGAACCTTCTCTCTGCTCAATTGATAAGAATTTGGTTTTTCGCGCGCCCGCTTGTACCTGACGCTGCGCGGGTGAAGGAGAATTGCTTTTCGCTCTCATTCATTCCGGCGCCATCCTGCCAGATCTGGTGGAGGGCGGCAACAGGCAAGTTTTGCCGGTTTTCTGGCGGTTTTGCCCCATCGCCAAAACCGTGGGCGGGCGGCAGCGGCCGAGCGGCCAGGCAATGCGCGAGAAGCAGCGCGATTCCGGGGCAAACCGGGCCGGAGGAGGCCAGTGCCGGGCAGAAGCCCGCCTTCAAACCGGCCTGGAAAACAACGGTTCTCATCAACATGCCAAGCGCGGAGGATCAGGTCCCGCCATCGCTTGGAGGGGAGTTTGAGCGGCGGCGGGGGTGAAACGCCCGGCCGGTGCGGAACCACCTCCGGTGGCAGCCACCGCTGGCGTGCGCCGCGGACCTTGTTGCTGTACCAACCGTAGTAGCGGACCATCTGCGCGCCCTTGTCCGGGATATGCTGGGTGATGGCGGTTAGGAAGTCGGTGGCGGTGAAGACCTCGAAGTTGCGGTTGATCTTGGCATTGAGCCGGGGGCGGTAGATCACCATGTCGGTCGGGTCGCTGATGACGCTGTTGCCCTCGCGGATGGTGTCGCCCTTCAAACATCCAACATCCAACATCCAAAGCCGGAAAGGCGCTCGCAGCGGAAAGGTGCTGGCAAGCCGAGTTGGATAAGCTCGCCTGATTGAAAATCGGCTTTTGAGGGGGGTCTATGGGTCCAGGGCATGTCCAGGGTTTGTCCAGGGCGCCGCTAGGCCACCCCAAGGGAGGCAGGAAAGGTCGGTTGTATTCAGGATGCTTATGGTGAAGGCGGAACCTCGAACCTCGAGCCAACTGCAAAACCTGCCACCAAAAGGCGCAAAAGACGCAAGAGGTGTGGAAATTCGGGCTCTTCTTGGGCCTTCTGCGCTTTTTTGCGGCTACTACTGACTTCTGCAATTCCCACTCAAACTTCGAACCTCAAACCTTGAAGGGCCGGAGGAAATCACACTCAAGAGAAGGCAGAATGCGGAATGCAGAATGCAGAAAGCCCGGCACGGCCACCCCAAGCCACCTGCGAGCCACCTACAAGCCATCTGGTTGGGAGGGGGTTGCGACCCACAAGCCACCCCTAAGCCACCTTCATGCGACCCACAGGCCACCCACAAGGCACCTTCATGCGACCCTCAAGCCACCCTGGAGTGAATGCAGAAGGCAGAACGCAGAATGAAGAATGGCTGGCAGCGGCAACCCGAAGTTAGGAGACAGGCGAACGTTCGGTCGGGTTTCCGCTTTAGCTCAGTGGGCCGAGGCGGTGGGCTTGAACCAAAGCGACTCCCAATACTGGCGTTCCACGGCGTAGCAATCCATGGGGCTGCCGGGATTCAAATCTGCAGGCAGGATGCCGAAGCGCTTCATTTCGCGGACCCAGTCGGCGCGGGGCCGAAACTCGGGCATATCGAAGCGGCGGGTGCCCTGGGCGAGAGCCTCTTTGCCGGCGACGCACAAGGCCAGCAGGGCCTGATAGCCGGGGTCGGCTTTATCGGCGAAGACGGTCACGTGCTCGCGGGTCTTTGGGTCGCGGCAGAGGCCCCAACCGCCGGCAGACTCGGCCAGCGGGGCAAGCAGGATGAGCGACTGCTCGGGGCGGGAGAGGTTGAAGACGATATGGCGGCTGGTCAGGAGGCGCGGGTCATCGAGGCTGGGTTGCCAGAAGGAGACGCCGCGCTCGTCGGCCAGGCTTAGCGGCAGCAGCCGGGCGGGTTCGGTGTGGCAGGCAGCGCAGGTTTTCTGCATCACTTTCGCGGCGGCTTGAGTGGCGGGCCAGTCCTCCCCGGTATGAATGATCGCGTTTTCGGCATAGTTGCCAATCATGCCGCAGCCGAGCGCGGCGTAGGTGCCGGGATAGGCGGCGCCGCTGTCAATCCAGAGCCGCAGCAGCTTCTTCTGGAGGGGAGTGGCTTTGACGCAGTAATGCGTCCCGTCCAGCAGGGTCAGGAGGCGGCTGGCGGATGAGCCAAGCGTGCGCGGGGCGTAGTTGCTGCGGGGTAAGTTCCGGCCGTCGGAGATCAGCCGGGCGATGGTCATCATGTAGTAGCTCTGGCTGTACAACGGGCCGTGGTCGCCGGTAAGGATGAGCCGCCCGGCGCGCGGGCCGCCGGCGGCGGTCTTCTCGTAGCCGTGGCAGCTTACGCAGAGCGCGTCGAGCACTGGCTGAACGTCACGCGGGTAGTCTATCACGTCGGGGACATCGGCGATCGGTTGGACGGGGCTTGGCGCGCGGCGCAGCGCGGCGAGCTGCATGTTGGCGGGCCGCGGCGCCTGGGTGCGCTGCTCGTGGCAACCGACGCAACTGGTCGTCTCGCCGGGTTGCACGGTGAGGAAGCTCTGCATGCGCTTGACGGATAGATCATTCGCGTCGAGGGCAACGAAGAAGAAGCTGCGCAGGGCGGGCAGTTCGAGGTAAGCGGAGCCGTCCTCTTCGACCGGAACAGTGCCGACGAGGCGCTCGAGTGTGAACGTGCCGCCGTAGCTGATCGGTTCCATGCCGCCGGTGTAATGAATCGGCATGGGCAGGGTTTCGAGCACAAGGAGCTTCTTGATCTCGCCGCGCTTGACGCCGGCCATGTTGCGGCCGTTGTAGATGTCGGCCAACACCAACCGGCCTGTCGCCGCGTGCGGATCAACGCGGTCAGGTATAATGCGCTCGCGGGGCCGCGGCAGGAGGGGGCGAGGTTCGTGGAGTTGCATCCCGGCCCGGCGGTCGGCCTCGGGGAGCTTGAAGATTTCCTGCTGCGCGCCGGTGCCGTCCATGACTATGAGCGCCGGCCCGAGCGCCGCCATGAAGCAATCTTCTGAGAACGCCCACGGGTCGCGGAACTGGTTGCCGTGGCTGATCGGGCGGGCGAACGATTGGGCGTCCGGGCCAGCGCTGGGGTCCACGATGGTGATCTGCCCCGCGTGCTCGGGCTGGCCATGCCCGGGGGAGAAGATCGCCAGGACCTTGTCCGAGCCAGGGATGGGCTTGGCGTCAATCATGACTGTGTCGGGATGGAAGTTGCCGAACCAGGTCATCTGGGCGGTGCCGTCGGGGTTGGCCGTCCAGAGATGGTGATAGTGCACCTGGCTGCGATCAACGTATTCCCAGCGCGTGTAGAGCAGGCGGCCATCGGACAGCGGCCAGGGTGTGTTGTCCTGCTCGTTGTTGCTGGAGATGGGGCGGATGTTCTGGCCGTTGGCGTCGCACCGGTACATGATGGCGACCTGGGTGAGCCAGCAGTTGACCCAGCGCTTGCAGCGGGTGGAGACGAAGACGATGTCGCCGCTGGGCAGGTAGGTGGGTTCGATCTCGTCGTAATTGCCGTCGGTGAGCGGGCGCAAGCCGGTGCCATCGGCGTTCATCTCGTACAGGTGGTATTGTTCGGTGCCGCCTTTGCGATAGCTGAAGAGGATTTTCGCGCCGTCGTAATAGACCTGCGGATCACGCACTCCGCCGCGCGCGTCATCGAGCAGGGTGGTGAGTTTGCCGGTGGCCACGTTCCAGCGGTAAAGCTTGGTGCCTTCCCGCCATGCCTTGCGATTCGGGTCGTGGGCGTAGTACCCGAGGTTCGCATACCAATGGCCGTCGGAATCGTTGAGTCTGCGCGCGGCGAAGATGACCTCGTTGACACCGGCCATCGGGCCGGCGCGAAACCGATCGAGCAGGCCGTTGGCCCCGGCAGCGTCACCGGGCGCCGCCGAAAGCGAGACACCGGCAGCAATGAGCGCCGCGAGCGTGCTGAATAATCGGCGTCCGGGATGCCGCGATTCCGTAGCGCAGAGGTTCGAGGGGCGAGCTCTCATGCTGCTTGGATGTATTACAGCGAAAGGACGTAGGCTGCAAGGCTTTCGATTTGCTGCGGGGTCAAATGGGAGGTTTTGCCGTGCTCATTGCGCGGGTTGTGGGCGGTGAGCACCTCGCGGATGGTGGCAGCCGAGCCGTCGTGGAGGTAGGGCGCGGTGCGCCAGGCTTCGACGAGCGTCGGCGTGTCGAACCGGTCGGTCGGCTGGTCAAAGCGTCCGCGCGTGCCAACGTCATAGGTCCGCAGGTCGGTGAACAAGCCGGGCGGATGGCAGGTGGCGCACCCAACGTTGCGATCTTTGAAGAGCTTCTCGCCGCGCCGGGCTGAGTCGGAGAGCCGTCCGTTGACGAGGTAGGGACTGGGCAGTGGCTGAAGCGATTTGAGATACGCGTCAATGGCTGCCGCGACCTGTTCGGGCTGCTCGGTGAACAGGATATGGCGAATTCCGGCACGGACTGCCATTTCCGCGGTCTCCCGAACGCCCATGCTCATCGCGGGGGGCGTCTTGTGTGCCAGCAGGAGGCTCTTGGTGTTTTTCGGGTTACCGATGCCGTCGTTGAGGAGATCCCAGTTCAGTCCGTCCGCGCGCGCCTGGCCGGGATGGCAACTTGAGCAGCTTTGCCAGCCTTGGAAGCAGATGCCCGCGTCGTGAAAGTAGAATTCGCCCTTGCGGGTAAGAGGCAGGCTGCATGGTTCGAGCGGAGAAAGGAGCCTCTTCGCGTCGGCTGATATCGGGTTGGGGGAGAGGGGGATGGATTGCGGTGTCGGCTGGGGGCTGCCAAGATCGAGGAGGCTGAGTGAATCGGAGAAGTAATTGGCTACGTACGCCTTGTGTTCCACGACAACTGCGGCCCGCTGGCCAAGATCAGCCTGGGGCAACTTGATCCGCCGCCGAACGCCCACCAGGAAAGCCAAGTCGTTCGGCACATCCCCCTGGACGCGGGAAGCGGAGTAAGGCTCCGCTGGCTTGGAGTTGTCGAGTACAGCAGGCAGCTTCGCGAGCCGGGCCAGGGTGGCGGCGAAGTCAATAAGGCTGACTTCATGGGTGCCCGCGTGTGTAATGAGGAGCGTCGCGCTGTCGGGCGACCAGGCGATGCCCCAAGGGTTGGCGGCGCCGCGGTCAATGTTGTCCAGCAGCACGGTATTGAGGATGGCCATTCGCGCGAGATCAATGATCGTGGCCGCGTTGCTGTTCATCCAACCGCGGTCGAGTTGCGTGGCCGGCAGGCGGAAGCGGGACAGGAGGTGGGTCACTACAGCGTATTTACCGTCGGGCGAAACGCGCAGGTCGTTCAGCAGCCCGCTGCCGTCGGGCAGGGAGAGTTCCTGGACCACCTTGCGGGAGGCCGTGTCAATGACGCTGACAACCGCTGCGACGCGCTCAGCATCAGCGCGGCCGGTGTGCAGGAGATTTGCCACGAGCAGAAACCGCCCATCCCGCGTGATGTCCGCGGCTACAGGTTCGCGTTGAACCGGGATGCGGCATTCTTGCTGTGCCGTATTCAGATTGATGACGCTGAGGTCGTTGTTGAAGCGGTTGCAGACATACAAAGTCGTTCCGTCAGGGCTGACGACGGGGGCCATCGCGCTATAACCAACGGGAATCGTGGCAAGCGTCTTGCCCGAGCCGGTGTCAAGCACGCGGACACTGCTCCGCGGTGCGGCGCAGGTAACGTAGAGCCGGGCTCCGTCAGGAGAGAGTGCCAAACCCGAGGGTGTGGGAGGCACGGCGATGCGGTCAATGACACGACACCCCGCGAGGTCAAAGACCGCTACCTGATCCGCAGTGGCGCAGGCGATGAAGACTCGTTTGCCGTCCGGCGTGGCGACGAGCGCCGCAGGGGAAAGACATTCCGCCGGCGGGAGCGAGGAAGCGCGCGCCTGCGAGAGCGCGAGGCAAGTGAGGCAGGCAGCCAGGGTTGCAAAGCGAGGATTGGGAATTGGAGATTGCAAATTGGAGGCAGCGACTGGGCTCCAGGCTACGGTTGGTGCGTATGGGCGTACGCGCACAGGGCGCGGAGGTTGTCCAGCGGGGTATCGCGCGGCACTTCGCAGCCGGCCCCGACAATGAAGCGCGCGCCGGCCTGGCGGTGACATTCGGCAATGGCCGCAGTCACTTCCGCTGGGGCACCATTGCGAAGCACCGTTACCGGGTTGAGGTTGCCAAGCAGCATCGTCTGGGGGCCCATCTGCTGTCGCGCTTCAGACAGGGGCGCCAGGGAGTCCAGGTCCACAATTTCGCACCCGAGCTTGCCCATGCCTTCGAGGATGCGCCGGGTGTTGCCGCAGATATGCAACCGCACCTTGCCGCCGAGGGCATGAACGCCGTCCACGAGCTGCTTCTCGTAAGGCCAGACAAACTCGTTGTAGATTTCGGGGCCGACCAGCGAGGCGGCGGCATCGCCGACCCCGATAACGTCCGCGCCGATCTTCAACTGCTCGCGGGCGAAGCGCAGTTCCATTTCGATGACGAATGCGAAGAGGTCGCGCACAAAGGCCGGGTCGTCGTAGAAATCCAGCATCAGGGTGTTGATGCCGCGAAGGTCGGCTCCTTCAGCAATGGGGCCTTCGATCCAGCCCTCGACGATCTTGTCTTTGCCAACGCGTTCCTTGTGAAGCGCGAGCGCCTTGAGGCCGTTGTGCATGCGGCCACCGGCGAGCGGGTCGGGGATCTTGAGGGAAGCCAGCTTCGTCTTGTCCGCCAGCAGAGCCTTGTCTTCGACGAGGGCAACGGGCTGGTTGTCGAAGTATTCAACGACCGCGCCGCAATCCGCCGCCTCGCGGGCGGGGTCGGACATGGTGTTGACGTAATCAAAGCCGAAGGTTTCCGCGGTGCGGATCTGGGCCTCCACCAGTACACGGTAATCGGTGCAGTAATCGCGGTAGCGTGCGCCGATCTGCGCACAAGCGAACATCATGGTGATTGGCATCACCGGCAGCCGATCCACCGGGCGGCCCTGCAAATGGGCGAGCACTCGTTCGCGACTGGTCATGAAGCCGCGACGGCTTTCTTCGCCAGAGCGACCGCGCCAACGGCGTTCTCGCTGTAGCCGTCCGCGCCGATTTCCTCGGCGTATTTCTGCGTGATAGGCGCGCCGCCGATCAGGACTTTGACCTTGCTGCGGACGCCTGCCTGCTTGAGGGCGTCAATGGTGGTCTTCATCGAGGGCATGGTGGTCGTGAGGAGGGCGGACATGGCGACAATGTTGGCCTGCTTCGTGTTGACGGTCTCGATGAACTTCTCCGGCGTCACGTTCACGCCCAGGTCAATGACCTCGAAGCCGCCCCCTTCGAGCAGAGAAGCGACCAGGTTCTTGCCGATGTCATGCAAATCCCCTTTGACGGTGCCAATGGCGACACGCCCGACGGGCTTGTCGCCGCGAGCGGTGAGGAGCGGGCGGATGAGTTCGAGGGCGGCCTTCATGGCCCGGGCCGAAATGAGCAACTCGGGCACGAAATACTCATTGGCCTCGAACCGGCGGCCCACTTCGTCCATGGCAGGCACCATGTATTCGTTGACCAGCTTGAGGGGGTCCACCCCGTCGGCGAGGGCTTGTTGCGTGATGGCCTGCGTGGCTTTCGCGTTGCCGCTTACCACCGCTTCATAGAGTTCTTTCAGATCCGGCATGGCAGTCCTTTCAATAACAGTTGCAAACGTTGGGCGCCAGACTAGGCGGGGGCGCTAATCTAAGTCAACGGCGAATTGCGCGTTTGACGTAATGCCTCAGTGGAGGCCGGTAGGGCGCGTCACTCCGTGCGCGCCGTCGCGCCCTGCGGTTAACCGGCGCGCACGGAGTGACGCGCCCTGCCGCCGTCACTGACCGATTACCGTTTGGCGAACCGCGCAACGAACTGCCGGGGCGGGAGGATTTCAATGCCGAACGGCTTATCGAGCACCAGCAAATCCTTGTCCTTGGAGACAATGATCTTCGCACCGCAGGCCAGGGCGCAGGCCAGAAAAGGATCGTCATTGGGATCGCGGCTGCGTCGTCCGCCGAGCGGAACGGGCTCATACACTCTTGCCTTCCGCTCGATCCATTGCAGCCACGGCTCGGGATTCACTGCGCGAATCCTGCCGCCAAGCCGATGGGCGATTTCGCTGTATTCTTGGAGAATGGGAACCGAAACAGCGAGGTCGAATCGCCTCTTGGCCCAAAACACGAGGCAATCCCTGGATTCGCCGGGCCAGAAGATGGCAGAAACCATGACGTTGGTATCCACCACGACGTTCATTGCTTGGAAGAACCTCGTCTCGTTCGATGCTCTCTGATGATGTCCTGAACCAGTTGCTCCTCAGCCGATTTCTGCCGCCGCCTGAGTGAGCCAGCGCACGCAATCACTTCCTTCAATTCCTGTTCGGTCGGCTCGGCAAGCGGGGTTACATAGAGCCCATCAGCGACCTCCGTGACCCGCAGCGCCGTGCCCGGCTTAATGTTCTTCCGGTCGCAAAACCTTTTCGGTAAGACCACCTGTCGCTTTGTGGTGACACTGATCGTCGTCGTCATATCGTAAGCTTATCTTACGCCGCGTGTGTGGTCAACCCTCCAGGTCCGGTCCCGGAGGCTTAAGATTCGGGTTTTAAGGCCTTCTGCCTGCTCCACCCTCGCTCGATTTCCTCAAGGGAGCGACCTTTGGTTTCCGGGACGAGGGACCAAAGCACCAGGACCAGCGCCAGGCAGAACGCCGCATAGATGTAGAACGGGAAAGCATGGTTGAAGCGATGCACGTACCAAGAGTCCTTCGCGTCCATGATGGGGAAGGTCTGTGTGACGGCGTAGTCGGCTATCCACAAGAAGAACGTAGCCAGGCCCAAGGCGCGCCCTCGGACGGCGGTGGGGTATATCTCGGACAGAATCACCCAGGTTACGGGGCCGACTGAGAGCCCGAAGCAGACTACGTAAAGGATGATGAACAGGAGCATGGAGCGGCTCACGGTGGTTGGGTCGGTGATGTTCTGAGCCATGATGCCCATTGCGAGCAGACTAATGCCCATGCCGGCAGCCCCGAGAAACATCAGCGGCTTCCGTCCCCACTGATCCACAGTGGCGATGGCCACAACAGTGGACAGAGCGCTGGCGCCGCCAACCACGATTTGTTGGAGCATCCCGGCATCAACACCGGTCGAGGCGCTCATGTTCTTAAAGATCGTGGTGCCAAAGTAGAGGAAGACGTTGATGCCCGTGACCTGCTGCAGGATGGCCAAGAGGATGCCGACCATCAGTGGGAGCCGGAGTGCCCGGGAGAACAGCTCGGTCCAGTCCCCCCTTTCCACCAACAGCGCCGCGCGGATGCTGGCCAGCTCGGCCTGTGCGAAGTCGTCCCCCGCGACTTTGGTCAAGATGGTCTTGGCTTGCTCGGCGCGATCCATCTCAACAAGCCAGCGGGGGCTTTCTGGAATCCGCAGGAGCAGCAGGGCGAAGGCAACTGAGGGCAGAGCGCCGCTGGCAAACATCCAGCGCCAGCCGATCGTCTCGTTCCACGCTTGGTCGCCGTAGCGCGCGATGAGGTAATTCACGAAATACACCACGACAATGCCGCTAACGATGGCGATCTGGTTGACGGATACCAAGCGTCCGCGCAGGTGGGCTGGGGCGATCTCGGCGATGTACATCGGCGTGGACATGGAGGCGATGCCAATGCCGATGCCGCCCAGCAAGCGGAACAGGATGAAGGTCCAAATGTCGCGCGGGAGGGCCGTGCCGATGGCCGAGATCAGGAAGAGCGCAGCCGCAAGGAGCAGCCCTTTCTTGCGCCCGAACCGGTCGGAGATGGGCCCGACAATCAGCACCCCGGTCGCGCAGCCGATCAGCACACACCCCGACGCCCAACCTTTCATCACCACATCCAGCCCAAAGCGAGCCGTTAGGAATTCGATGGCGCCAGAAATCACGCCCGTATCGTAGCCGAAAAGCAACCCCCCAAGCGTGGCAACCAGGCAGATGGGGATGAGGTAGGAGAAGTTGGTGCGTACCGTCGGGGACGGCCGTGCGGCAGACGCGGCGGCAACTGGCATGGGCGGCACTGTCTCAGGCAAGACTGGCCCTGTCAATGGCTTTAGGGGGACGACGGCGGTGATCGCACGGCCATTGACAAAGTCGTTATGGACTGCGGCGGCAAGCGAAGCGCGACGCCGCTTTCTCTGGCTGCATCCCGCATTGGGTCAAGCACTTGCGGTGATCCCAGCCAAAGCAGCGTCGCGCTTCGCGTGCCGCCGCAGTCCACATCGGCGTCCGCAGGATATGCCCGCGACTTTGTCAACCACCCTGGCGATCGTGGTCTTGGAGTTTCCTCAGGCCAGGGGCGATGAAGGAGAATTGGCGGCTTGCCAATGATCAGCCCCATCCGACTCGGCAAGGCGTTCGCCCGGGTGGATCCAGAGGCGGAATTTCAGCGCCAGCGGCTGGTCTTTCTTCAGCTCGTACCGTTTGCCGCTCGCGGGGAACGTCGGCTGCAGCCAGTTCAACTCCGGGTAACTGATCCAGTCCCCCGGATACTGGGGGTTGGCTGCGTGCTGGAAAACGGCAAGGCCGGAGGGTTTGGCCGAGCCAGCGAACGTGCCTGCCAGGTCGCTCCAGGCTTGGCGCGGTTCGCTGCCGGGCGGGTCAGTGTGTGTCACCATTCGCTGGTTGTTGACAGCGGTGAGCCGGATATTGAGGCCGCCGTAGTGCTCGGCGCCGCGACGTGCCAGCAGCACCGGGTCGCCCAGCGCCTCGAATCGCAGCTCGAGGTCCACGTAACGGCCCCGGGCCGTCGCACAGTAAGCCCGGATGATCGCACGCTCGCGCACGATCGGATCGCGGTCCTCCCAGCGCCACTCGTTCTCGGCCTCGATTTGGGCGAACACGGGGCCGCTGGCCATTTCGCATTTTCCCGTCGGCCGGGCGAAAACCAGTTGCAAGGCGTGCAGGTCGCCTCGCTGTCCGTGCCAATCCACTTCGGGCCACGCCCAGTAAATGCCGCGATGATGTGGATGTTCCACCGACCAATCCTTCGTGATGGGCTCGCTCTCCAACCCGTAAAGCGGATGAATGTAATCGCTTCGCGCTACGGCGTATTTCCGGTTCCCCTCGGCGATATTCTTCAAAACGTCGCCCGGCTCGACCAGCGCGTAATTGTAGCGCAGGAGCGGCCGGCCCGCTTCGCCTACCTCGTACTGGCCGGTGGCAGAGTCGCGGCTGGCCTGCACGAGCATCGCGGATGCCTGCCGCATCTCCTCCCAATGGAACACGCGGCGTCCTGGCGAACCTGGCGGCATCAGCCAGCAAGTGCGCACCGCGCCACCCGGCCTTGAGCCGACTCGCTGCGCGGGAATCACGGTGTGGGCTCCGGCCCCTTGCTCCTTCAAAACGAGGCGGCTTTCCGTCAGCGCTGTTTGTGCCTTGGGTGGCAGGGTGACGGAAACACACGTTGGTGCCGCGGCGCGGCCAAGAACACCGCGCGTGTCCTCCACAGTCAACGTCGCTTGGGAAGTGGAAGCCCCCTGCGCCAGAGTGGCGCGAAACGTCAGCGGCAGGGCAGCGAACCCGAGGGCGCCTATGCCGCTGGTCTGGAGGAATTGTCTCCGGCGCATCCAGTTGGGTCGTAGATCGGTGCGGGTCCGTTTGCTGCTCATGGGAGCGGGTTACGCGAGCTGGAACAGGGTGTCAAGGAAGGCCGATTGGGAAGCGCATGTTTTGACGCCCTCCGGACGCCGGGGGGGACCCCTCTAAGATACCGGAGTGCTTGCCTATCACTACCGGATCAACACGCTAGCAACACGCTTGTCGCGCGCTTGGGCCAAGCCAGCCGCCGGATAGTGGAGATTGCGGGCTTTTTAGGCAGCGATTTGCTGGGGAAAGGCAGAAGGATGAAGGAAGAACGACGAAAACACGGGTCGCCAGAGGGAGAAGGGCAAAGCTCACGCACCCCTCGCGGAGGCCAAGAGGAAGTCCGGCGCAGGAATTAAGAACTCGGCGGTCAGCCGCTTGGGGCTGGCGCGCTGACCGCGAACTGGCGCGCGGCGTTGTCCCAACCACCAACGAGCTGGTTGGCGCGCAGAAACAGCGTGGGGCCGACGGGCAGTTGATCGAACCTCCCGGTGTAGTTGAGGCTCAACACGATCCGCTGGGCCGTCTCGCAATGCTCCGGCGGCAGGTCAACCTGGGCCAAACCCCGATAGGCCAGGGCCACGTTGATCTTCACAAAGTAAAGGAAACCGGTCAGGGGACCGCATTGACGCAGCCGGGGCCGGGACTTCTTGCGCCTAGCCACGGCGCACCAAATAACGCGCTGCTCCTCGGTAAGTGTGCGCCAACGGGCGGAGACGGCGCCGAAAACCCCGCGGACCGCCACCTGGGCGGGCGTGCGGGGATTGAACGGGACAAAGGCGGCATACGAGTATTGGCAATACCGATTGCTCTGCCAAACTCGGTTCGCGCACTTACCCGACTTCGGAATCTCCAAAGCTCTCATAACCGATTTACGCGTGCCCCATACCACATCCAGCAGAGGTTGTCAATAACATTTTCGAGGCCCAGTCGGCGCGGGGTGTGACACAGAATTCTTCCTCCCGCGGGAGTCCGCCACCGCGTAGCGGTGTTTTGAAGGTAGCCGTGTGGCTTTAGCCCACGGGAGCTGAGCCGACCATGCCGCGGCGTCGCGTAGCGACGCACGAACCGGGATGCGACCCTCCCCCACACGGGGACCTCGAGCGTCGCTACGCGACGCGAGTTGCTGGCCATTGGCCGAAAGCTCGATGTATTCCAATTGCGGATGAAACCTCGAAACCACGACCGACGCGGCGCGGAGCGAGAGCCGCCGGTGCTTTTTCGTACCGTCGGGCATCACCAGTTCAAAGCCCCCGCCCGTCAGCGCCGAGAATGTTTCGCTCAAGGTGTGGGGCCTGGTCACACCACGAATCTCGCCGATTCGACCGCGCCCGAAGTACCAGATGATTGCCGAGGTGTCCCAATAGACCTTCATGCCTGGCGCGCTCGGTCTGCTCGGATGGCATTTACGATGCTTTCCCGAGTCAGTTTGCCCTCCTTGGGCGCCAACGTCTTCGGGTCAAGGTCTTCCAAGTCCAAAACCCCGGCCCTTTCCGGGACCAGCTTCTTTCCGCGGATTTCTCCGTCTTCAAAGCGCCAGTCCACCTGGTCGTCCACTTCGATCCCGGCGGCCTGAACGACTTCCTGCGGCAAGGTGACTTGCCGCTTCTCTCGCACAACGGTTGCACTCATAGTAGGAATTTCTCACTCACGCCTGGGCCAAGCAAGACCTTTCCGCGAAGCCTCTGGCGGCACCGATGTCGCCGGCTCAACAGGGTGTGAACATTTTCAACTGCCTCCACTGCGTTATGGACCGGCTGACGGTCGAGCGATGAGGTGGGGTGGGGTGACTGATTCAGCGTAACCAAGCCCGTTTTGATCCCTGTGTCACTAGTCAGCACTTGCTCGCCGCCAGCGAAACTCCCCTCCAAGCGGTGGCGCGACCTCATCTTGCCCGGCTTGGGCCAGGATCCGACTGCGCCTGCTCGCGGCCAATCCCCGCCCGGACTGCGTACCCCTCCTGCCTAAACGCCATCCCCCAGGGCCGAGACCGCCCAAGAAAACGGCAAGAATTCCCCGTTGGCATCCCGGCACCCCTCTGTCAATATCGCCCCATGCTTGGTGAGACTCAAAAACCAATTCTCCCTCACCCGCGCAGCGCCCGGTAAATGCGGGTGCGCAAAAAGCAAATTCCTATGTGCCGCCTTCGACCTTTGACATACTCGCAGGTGCAAGTCCTGCCTCGGCAATGGATGGTTGGGCCGAGCAGGGATAGCCGACTAACAAGGCAAAGAAGGGAAGGCGAGGCGAACCGCCCGCAAGGGCAAAGACCAGCCAGAGTAAGCTGAGGAGGCCCAAGCTGGACGGAGTTCGTCAGACTGGCGGATCAGGCCGTAGTAGCGTTTGCAGGGCCGGGGACAATAAACCGCGCTGAGCCAAGGGCCTGTGGGCACAGCCGTGGTTCGAGACGCCTGGACACTGAGCCAGAAACGGAGAGGACCGCAGGTCCTGCATCAAACGCAGCCGGGGACGGTTGCAAAAGGGCGCAGGATGGCCAGGCTGGCTTCCAGCCGTACTGGGAAAACCCGCCGTACGGAATGAGCAGAGGGGATGGAGAAAACGTGGGCACAACATGATGGCCATTTGCCACGATTCTCGAAAGGGCAGATGCACAGGAAGCCAGTGGTCTAAACCGGTCGCGCTACCGCTCTACTCGACCAGTGAGCGGTAAAACTGGCATAGTGCCAAGGGCTTTCAGCCCATAACGCGCGAATCGGCCGCCGTGCATTCAAACCAAGCACGCTTGGTTATGAATTGATAATCAACAGCTTACGCAAGACGAGGACCGATGGCCAGTCCACCGAACACATGCAAGATTTTTGAAAGAATCGGCCCCAAGCTTACGAGCTATGGGTGGAATGAAAAAGCTTGCGGGCCGTCTGCCCATGAAGAACCGAAAGGGACAGTTTATGAAGATCCGCCTCCACTTGCTTATTGTCGTATCCTCCTTTTGCCGGGCCGCTCCAGCGTTTGGAGCGACGCACCACGTGAATTTGAACAGTACCAACCCCACGCCGCGCTTTCAGGGCCCCATTTTGTCAGCATGTTTGGGCTTGTGGTTGCTCTTAATGGGGCGAGAGGCCGGAGCCCAGGGCATCGGTATGCAAGCCCAAATTCCTGCCGCGGAGTACAATGCGCTCGTCGATCTCTACAACGCTACCAGCGGCCCTAATTGGGCAGACAGCTCGGGTTGGCTCAATCCCCAAGCCGTGTCGTGGCATGGGGTAACTGTGACGGGTGGACACGTGACGTACCTGGTTCTCGATTCGAACTACTTGATCGGGACCATCCCGGATAGCTTGGCCGATCTTCTCCAGTTACAAACCCTCGACCTCTCTGAAAACATACTATCCGGCACTCTCCCGGATAGCCTGGGGAATCTCTCTCAACTGAAAGAACTTGATCTTCGTGAAAGCTGGCTCAGTGGGAACATTCCGGCCACCCTGGGCAATCTGTCCCAGTTGCAAGAGCTTGACCTCGATGGCAACCAGCTCAGCGGGGGCATCCCGGACACTCTGGGCAATCTGTCCCGATTGCACAGCCTCGAGCTGTCCTTTAATCAACTGACCGGGGATATCCCCGACAGCCTGAGCAGTCTCTCGCAGGTGGAATACTTCGAACTGAGGGACAACCAGTTGAGCGGGAGCATTCCAGACAGCTTGGGTAATCTCTCGCAGGTGGAAGACTTCGAACTTAAGAACAACCAGTTGACCGGCGGCATTCCTGCCAGCTTGGGCAGCCTGTCGCAGGTGCAATGGTTCGACCTTTCGGACAACCAGTTGAGCGGGGGTATTCCTGCCAGCTTGGGTAATCTCTCGCAGGTGCAATACTTCTACCTTTCGGACAACCAGTTGAGCGGGAGCATTCCAGACAGCTTGGGCAGTCTGTCGCAGGTGCAATACTTCGACCTTTCGGACAACCAGTTGAGCGGGAGCATTCCAGACAGCTTGGGCAGTCTGTCGCAGGTGCAATACCTCGACATTTCGGACAACCAGTTGACCGGCGGCATTCCTGCCAGCTTGGGCAGTCTGTCCCAGGCGCAATGGTTCGACCTTTCGGACAACCAGTTGAGCGGGAGCATTCCTGTAAGCTTGGGTAATCTCCGAAAGCTGCAAGTGCTCGATCTGGATTCCAACCAACTGAGTGGTACCATCCCCGATTTCAGCGCGCCCAGGGATGCTGCAATAAACGTGTCCATCAATTATCTTGATGTCGCGATGGGGTCCCAGTCCCTTTTGAACGTTGACGCTACGACTGCGGCCGGCAACACCATCATTTATCTGCCCCAGTCGTCAGGACCCCCACCCACCGGCTCCCTCCAGGTCACAATCGCCCCGACGACCGTGGTCAGCGCCGGGGCGCGGTGGCAGGTGGATGAAGGCGCATATCTGGATAGCGGAGCGACTGTATCGGGCCTGGCGGTTGGCAATCACCTCCTGAGTTTCAGCGCGGTCAACGGCTGGACCACGCCCGCCGATCAAACGGTTGCGATTTCAAACGGAATGACCACGGCGGCAATCGGCATTTACATGCCTCCTTTCATTTATACTACGAACAACGGGGCGATTTCCATAGCCGGTTATAGTTGCAGTGACGGCGTAGTGCCTGTTCCGAACACCATCGGCAGCTTTCCCGTCACCTCCATCGGAAGCGGTGCGTTCGCCAACTGCACCAACCTCCTCATGGTGACAATTCCAGGCAGCGTTGCCTCCATCGAGGGATCCGCCTTCAGCGGGTGCTCGCAGCTAAAGACCGTCCTTTTTGAAGGCAATGCGCCGTCAGCCGAAGCGTCGGTACTCTCCGGTGACGCCGATGTCATCGTCTATTACTTGCCAGGTACAACCGGCTGGGGTTCAACATTCTGCGGCGTCGGAGCGGTGCTCTGGAACCCGGTAGCCTGCGGCCCCGCTGTGCATGACAACAGATTCGCTTTTAGCATCATCGGCACGGCGAATATCCCCGTCGCCATTGAGCGCTGCACAGATTTGGCCGGCGGAGCGTGGGCCATCGCGCAATCGGGAATCCTCACGAATGGTCTTCTGCGATTCAGCGACCCATCCTGGACTAACGATCCATGCTGTTTTTACCGCTTGTGCTTCCCTCTGCCCCTGCCATGACATAGCAGGTTTACCTCGCGCTGGCCGTCGTAAGAAAGAGTCAAAAAGAGAGTCAACCCATAGCATGGTGCGCGCGCTTCCATATTCCGAGTTGGGTCTGGGCTGAGGCGGAGGTAGTGGGCGCGCGCTGGCGCAGCCAGCCATGCAACCGGGCGTTGGCACTCTTGGAGGTGCCCAGCTGCATCCGGGCGGCGATAGATTTCACCGAGAGGGTCGTCGCCTGTTGCAGTCGGGCGGCAATGGCGAGTTTGGCCGGGTCACTCTTGCAGTGCCGCAACAGGTCGGATTCCTTCCAGCCCCGCCGGCCCAGTTCTTCGGAGATGATACGCTCGGCTTTGGCTTGCGCACTCTCCAGGCGTAACGCCCCGGAGTGCCAGTCGGTCTTCTGACACGCCTCGGCCAGCGTCTTCAGGAAATCCTGCCGGTCAACGTCGTCCAGGAAGATATCCTCACGCCGGTCACCCCGGCTCCCCAGGTCAAGCCCGGAACCACCAACGACCCGACCCACGACGATCCTCCCTGCGCCCCAAAAGCCTTCGAGGACCTATGGGAATGTCCTTGCCCCGCCCTCAAGGCCCGGGTGTATTAACCCCATGCTATGAAGCAGTGGTGGGAAAAGCTGGCCGATCAAAAAGCATGACCAGCCCCGGCTCGTCCCTATCGGCCTGCCGGCTGGGGTTCGAGCGACCAGCCAGTCTTGAGCCCGAGCACGAACCAGCCCAGGCTGACGGCGCCGAGCGCGAAGATGGTGTCTCCGATGACCCGCATCCAGCGCAGTCTGTCCATGAAGCCGGTTTGTAGGAAGTCGGCGGAGCGGGCATACCACATGCCGTGTTCCACACTGGCCCAAGTCTGCAGCAGGCCAACCGGCAGGAGGCTCAGCAGAACCATCAATGCCAGTCCGATGTTCATGGCCCAGAAGCTAAGGCTGACCGCGCGCGACCTCCAGGCTTCCTGCCGGGTCAAACCGCGCAGGCAGAAGAGCATCAGCCCGATGCCCAGCATGCCATACACTCCAAACAGCGCGGTGTGGCCGTGGACCGGCGTTGTGTTGAGCCCCTGCATGTAGTAAAGGCCGATAGGGGGGTTGATAAGAAAGCCAAAGAGTCCCGCTCCCACAAGATTCCAGAACGCTACGGCCACGAAGAAGTAGATCGGCCACCGATACGCCGCCACCCACGGGCGTGCCCGGCTGAGTGTCAGGTTCTCGTAGCCTTCAAACCCGATCAATACGAGCGGCACGACCTCGCAGGCGCTGAACGTCGCACCCAGCGCCAGCACGGCCGTGGGCGTGCCGGTGAAATAGAGATGGTGGAATGTGCCCAGGATGCCTCCCGCCAGGAAGATCACGGTCGAGAAGATGACCGCCGTGGTGGCGCTGGCGGCCTTGAGCAAGCCCATGCGCGTGAACAGGAACGCGATGACCACCGTGGCGAATACCTCGAAGAAGCCCTCGACCCAGAGGTGCACCACCCACCAGCGCCAATACTCCGCCATGGCCAGGGGCGTCTGCCGGCCCCACATCAGGCCGGCGCCATAGAAAAGGGCGATGGCGGTGGAGGCCACCAGGAACAGCGCGAGCAGGTGGCGATTCGGCCCCGGTTCCTTGAAGGCAGGCCACAAGGCGCGCGCCAGCAGTGCTAGCCAGACAAACAAGCCGACGAACAGGAAGATCTGCCAGAAGCGGCCCAGGTCCACGTACTCATAGCCCTGGTGCCCAAACCAGAAATTCGCGGTCAGCCCAAGTTTCTGTTCCACCCCCATCCATTCGCCCGCCAGCGAGCCGGCCACAATGATGAGCAGGCAGACGAAGAGGAAATTGACTCCCGCCTTCTGCCAGCGCGGTTCGTAGCCGGATACGGCTGGCGCCACAAACAGGCCGGTCGCCAACCACGCGGTCGCAATCCAGAATATGCCAAGCTGTGTGTGCCACGTGCGCGCTACCGAATAGGGCAGCCATTTGCTGAGGGGAATTCCATAGAAGCCGTCGCCCTCCACTCCATAGTGCGCGGCAATGGCTCCGAGCCCAACTTGCACGACGATGAGCGCCGCCACGACCCAGAAATACTTCAGTGTCGCCTTCATTGACGGGGTGGCCTTGAGCGCAAGCAGCGGGTCGGTTTGCGGTACGTCCGCGGCCTCCTCGCTGGCTTTGTGCCGTTGCGCCGCGAAATACCAGACCATGGCGCCGATGCCCGCCAGCAACACCACGAAGCTGATCACCGACCACACCACGATGGAGCCGGTCGGGCGGTTGTCAATCAACCCCTCCGGTGGCCAGTTCTGCGTGTAGGTAATCTCGCTGCCGGGCCGTTGAGTGCCGCAAGCCCAGGCGGCCCAGGAGAAGAATGTGTTCATCAGACGCTGGCGCTCCGGGGTCTTGATCGTGCTGGGCGGAATCGCGTACGCCTTGCGGAGTTGCTGGAGCGCCGCGTCGTCGCCGAACAGCGACGCGTAATGCGCGCTCACCGCCTGGAAGGCCTCCGCCCGCACTGGCGACAACACTAGGTCGCCACTCTCCGGGTGATAGGTGTTCGACCGGATTTCGAGCTTCAGCCGTTCCTTCAGCGCGGCCTGCGTCTCGAGCGGAAGCTGCGCAAAGGTCTTGCCGCCGGTTTGCGCGGCCCAATGGTCCAGAAGCCACGTGGCTTCGCGATGCAGCCAGTCGGCTGTCCAATCGGGGGCCACGTAGGCTCCGTGGCCCCAGATGGTGCCCACTTCCTGGCCGCCCATGGATTGCCAGACGTTCTGCCCGTCCTTGATGTCCTGGCCGGTGAACAGGACTTTGCCCTCCGGTGTCACGACGCGTTTAGGCACCGGCGGCGCTAGGCGGTAAATCTCCGAGCCGAAATAACCCAGCACCAGAAACGAGAGGGTGATGACGCTGGCCAGGCTCAGCCACAGTTTGCGATAGGAACGGGGTGGCTCACTCATGTTGTTAGTTGTTTTCATTGCTGTATTGTCGTGCGGCCACGGGATGTGGCCTTGGTTGAGGTGGACATAGGCCGAAGCTTGTCCGCCTGGATCATTTCACTGAATATCTGCCATGCTCGCTCGGCATGCCCGATGACGTCGAACTTACCTCCGTTCATCACGTAGAGGATCGCCGCGGGCTGCACCAGACCCAGGAACATTACGGACAGGGTGTCCGGCGCCAGGCCCGCCCGCAGGCGCCCGGCGCGCTGGCCTTCGCGAATAATGTCCGCCACTTGTCCCAGATACTCCTGGAACATCCGGTGGACTCCTTTTCGGCGGCGCCGGTGGCCGGTGAAGACCGCCTCAGAGAATACGACACGCGGGATAGGCACGTCGCTGCGGATGAGTTTCACATGCGCCATCAACACGCGTTCCAGCCGTTCCAGGGCGTCGGGAGTCTCCGCTTTGGCCGCCGCCACATTCGCCAGCAGCCGCCGGGAAATCAGCTCCAGCACCGCGTCCAGCACATCGTCCTTGTTGCGATAATGCCGATAGATGCCGGAGGGGACGACCCCGACCGCGCGGGCCACGCCGGCCATGCTCAGCCGGTGAAAACCATGCCGCGCAATCAATACAAGCGCCGACCGGGCAATCTGGTCCTGGCGGATCGCGGTGTTCGTCTTGGCGGCGCGCATATTGTGACTATGCGTTCACAATATGGGGCTGTCAAACGGACGCGCCTTGACCCCGGTCAAGGATTTCGGCTGCCCCGCGGACAGGGATTCACTGGACGGGTTGCAAGCTCATCGGAGGGGATTATGTTGCTCAGGAAATAGAATGGCTCACCCGCGCAGCGCTCAGTACGAACGGGCGCTGGAAAAGCAAGATCAGTTCTTCCGGCGAGCAGGAAAAACGCCCGGCGGCAGTGTCAACCAACTCAAGCGCCCATTTTGCTCCCGGCAGAGTTTTCTTCTTTGGCGGGGCTGCAATTCTGCTATTCTGTTAGTGAAATGGCGGACCGCATCCGATGAAGGATCGTCCCGCATGGCGGCGCGGCAACGGGCCGCCTATTGGGTGCGCCCAGGTTTGCATGAAATACAAGAACCTACGCGATTTGGCCCAGGTCTGTGCGATTGTCCTCGTGCCGGGCCTGCTGGCGTGGCTTTTCGGACGGCCTAGGATCTTCCCAAGCCTCGGCCCCTCCGCACTCGCCATCGTCCTGGACGAAAGAGGCAACCGCGTCCGGCAGGTGATTGGCGGGCATCTCTTCGGCGTCTTGAGTGGACTTGTCGCCTACCACTTGTTGGCGCGCGGGCTCACCCTGGCGGCGCTGACCCCGGCCCTCTCAACGGACGGGCTGCGGATCGTCGCCAGCGGCATCGTGTCGGTGGGCCTTACTAGCTTGGCCATGCTGACAACGCGTACGACTCATGCCCCTGCCTGTGCGACCACCCTGATTGTCTCTCTGGGCGTGCTGCCCAGTTTCCTGGATGGAGCCCTGATCATGGTCGCCGTAGTGGTGATGTTCTTGTCTTACCGCCTGGTGCGGTTGGTCTGGAAGTCAGACACAGCCTCACTGCTGCTCTGCTGCTTGTGGATTTGCGGCGGACTCACGTCCGCCCGGGCGGGCCGCACAGTTGTTTCGCTCGACGGCCAATGGGAAATCGCCGAAGGAAGCACGGGCTCGGCACCGGCGCAGTTCGGGAGCCGCGTGCCTGTGCCCGGTTTGGTGGATGAGGCGCGGCCCCCATTCCCCGAGGTTGGGCAGCAGAGCCCGAGGCGAGAAGCGTTTTGGTATCGGCGCACGTTTCGGATCAAAGGCGAGGTGCCTGCCGTCGCGGCGCTGAAGCTTCACAAGGCAGCTTACGGCTCACGCGTCTTTCTAAATGGTGTTCTGCTGGGCGAACACCTGCCCAGTTTCACGCCTGGGTATTTCGATGCGCGGCCCGCCTTGCGCGGCAACGACGCGCTCAACGAACTGGTCATCCGCGTCGGGGCCACGCGTGAGGCGCTGCCGCCAACCGTGGCATCGGGCTGGGATTACGAGAAGATACGCTACATCCCGGGCCTTTTCGACTCGGTCGAGTTGATTCTGTTCGGCACGCCGAATATCGTCCGGGTGCAGGTCGCGCCCGACGTTGCCAACCAAGCCATTCGCGTGCAGGCGGTCGTGGGGAATGCCGGTGCGAAGGCCACTCTGCAACTGGTCCTCAAGGTGCGCGAGAAGCGCTCCGGCAGGCTTGCCGGTGAAGCCAGCTCAGAACAGATCGCCCTCGAACCCAATACCGAACGTATTGTAGATCTGCGCATCCCAATTCGGCACTGTCGGCTGTGGTCGCCTGAGGACCCATTCCTGTACGAGTTGGAAACGAGCACCGGCCAGGACACGCTGCGCACGCGATTCGGAATGAGGGAGTTCCGTTTGGACCATGACACCGGCCGCGCGGTGCTGAACGGGAGGCCGTATTTCCTGCGCGGGAGCAACGTGACACTCTACCGGTTCTTTGAAGACGCGCAGTGCGCCGATCATCCCTGGCGTGAGGATTGGGTGCGGGCTCTGCACCGGGCGTTCAAGAGCATGCATTGGAACGCGCTGCGATACTGCATCGGCTTCCCGCCGGAGTCCTGGTATCGGATTGCGGATGAGGAGGGCATCCTGATCCAGGACGAGTTCCCTATCTGGGGCGGCGGGCCGAAAAGCTGGCCGGCGGAATTGACCAGCGAGCATTTGGCCCAGGAATACACGGAGTGGATGCAAGAGCGCTGGAACCATCCCTGCGTGGTCATCTGGGACGCGCAAAACGAGACGTCCACGACCGAAACGGGCAAGGCGCTCCGGGCCGTGCGGGGTCTGGACCTTTCAGACCGTCCGTGGGACAACGGCTACGGTCAGCCGCAGTCGCCGGGCGACAGCTTCGAGTCGCACCCTTACCTGTTCAGCAATCCCAACTTCAAGCTGTCCGGACTGGCCCGTGTCTCCGGCGTGCCCAAGGGCAACGCGAGGGCGAACACCAGTAACAACCCGATCATTATCAACGAATACGATTGGCTCTGGCTGAACCGGGACGGTTCGCCGACAACACTGTCGCGGAAGGTGTATGAGAACCTGCTTGGCACCAATGCCACGGCGACCCAACGTTGGCACCTTAACGCTCGTTACAACGCGGCGCTCACCGAGTTCTGGCGGGCGCATCGCGCTTGCGCGGGCGTAATGCATTTTTGCGGCCTCGGCTATTCGCGGACGAACGGCCAGACATGCGACAACTTCATTGACATCGAGAAGCTGCGGTTTGAGCCGGAGTTCCAGCGCTACATGGCCGACGCTTTTGCCCCGGTGGGGTTGATGATTGACGAGTGGCGCGCCCGACTGCCGGCTGGCAAGGAACTGGGTGTGCCGGTGGTCGTCATCAACGATCTCGACCAGGATTGGAAGGGCAAGGTCCGGCTTCGTGTCCTGCGTGGCGGAAAGGTGTGTGGTGAACAAATCCGCCCCTGCATAGTGGCTGCGCTGGGGCAGACGAATTTGAGGTTCACGTGCGCCGTCCCGAGTGACCCTGGAGAGTACCAGCTCGAGGCGGCGCTGCTGGGCGGCGGCCAGCAGACGGTGCGCAGCCTGCGCGATTTCAAAGTGGGTGCGGCAGGGAACAACCATGAGGAGGGAGTTGCCCGGGGCAAACCGGTTAAAGCCTCGTCCACTTTCGTCGAACCCGGCAACGATTACCGTCCTGAGAACGCCGTGGACGGGTTCCCCGACACCCGCTGGTCCTCCGAGTTTAGCGATCCCCAATGGCTGGCGGTTGATCTTGGGGCACCGACGAGTATCTCCCGTGTCGTTTTGGACTGGGAAGCGGCGTGCGCCCAAGCCTACGCTATTCAGGTCTCTTTGGATGGTACCACCTGGACGGACATCTATACCACTACTAATGGCGCAGGCGGCACGGAGGAGATCAAATTTACGCCGACTTCCGCTCGCTGGGTTCGCCTTTACGGGACGAAGCGGGCCACCCCGTTTGGTTATTCGCTCTGGGAAGTGCGGGTGTTTCCGTGAACAACGGAGACTAGCGGGACAGAATGGGCCGCCGCGCCGGTTCTCAGAAGCCCCGAAAGAGCTCTCTTTCCGCCAATCTGGTGGCAACTCGTCTTCGAGGAATTCGGGTTTCGGAATTGGGCAATCGGATTTGGGGTAGGGCTTGGGTCTCCACGCGGCCACATCCGGGCTTGAATTGCTTCCCCAGAACCAAACCACGGCGGCTGACAGACTGACCTATAAGGCTCTGATTTCGCTGAGGTTAAGCCAGTCTTCCGGGTTCTTCGTGCTTTTCGGTGGGGTGGCTTTGCTCGCCCCGGCCACACGCTGATACCTCCGTAGCCACACCGGGGCCTCACCATAGCACCTCCGTTGGCTAACGGAGGTACTACGGTGAGGCTCCCGTGGGGCCCCGGTGAGGCCCGCGGGACGGTCTGGTGCCGGGTGGGAGGAATAGAGAGCCAGAGGCGCGGCTTTTTGGGAACCAAGCCCTTAGGGCGCCAGATCGGCGATTTCGCGGGCTTTGATGCGGGAGGGCAAGAGCAGCCGTCGCGGGTCCGCCTCGTAGCGGCCCAGCCCGAAGTAATGATCCTCTTCGGGATCACCCCAGACGCAGAGGGTGTCGTCGCGTCCGAGTGTGAGATAGGTACGGCCATACGGACATACGGCGACCCAGACGGGGTAAAGGCTGACCGGCACGTGTGGCGCCACTGCCTTATCCCGGAGCCAAGAGGCCAGTGCAATGTCCCAGGCCCACAGGGAGCCATCCCGTTTGACGCCTGCGGCGGCTAGCGGCCCGAGCAGTTGGACTTGCTCCCAGTCAGATTCGGTTCCGCAACGCACCATTTCTGTCCTGGCCCGCATCATCACGTCGGGACTAACAGGACGGAAGGGGAGAATGCCTCCCAGCCATAGGCTGCCGTCGTCGCAAACCGCAGCTACGGCACCCCCGTCGAAGCTGATCGAAATTGGCCGCTTCGGTCCGGGGAACGCCAGCCATCTTCGGGGCTGAGTGAGAGTGTTGCTCTTCGCGGGGCCATTGGTGGGCCTGTCCACAACCCAGCCCCTTCGCCATAGGGTGCCGTCAGCCTTGGCCGCCACGGTGCCTTGATCGCAGCCCGCGATGGCAACCCAGTCCGAGTCGGTGCCAACCTGAGCAGGAACCCGGAGATCCTCGTGTGACGCCTCGTTGGAGGCCGGTACTGGGGGAGGGCCCCATTCCCAGAGCGTGCCGTCCGATTTCAGGCCACAAAAATGGCGCAAGCCCGGACAAGTCTTGACCCAGTCCCGACTATTGCCAACTTGCTTCAGTTCCGCTTGGGCCTTCCGGGTCCCGGGGTGGAGAGCCGAAAGATCCCATAAGCTCCCGTCCGCCTGTATAGCGTAGCAGCCGGTGGAGGAAACCGCGATGTCCCGCCATTTGGAGCCGGGCACGAAGCCGGCATGGATGCGGCCGGTGGCCTCCGGGAAGTAATAGGTGTTCTGGCCTTGTCCGACTATTCTCCATAGGAGCGCGCGCTGGCGCAGCCAGAGGCGGCCGTCGGGAAGCAGGGCGGCGATTCGCGTGAGACTTGCTTGCACTTTGGCGGTTTTGCTCGGGCGAGCAGTGCCGGAAAAGGCTCGCCAAGGGTGGGGCGGTTCAAGCGGCAGCCAGGCCTCCCAAAACCGATGGTAAATGGCCGAGGTGACGATCATCACACACAGAAGCAAAATAAGGAGCACCGAGACGTTGCGCTGCCACACCTTCGCGTTGAGTTGGAGGTGGCGGTAATTCCGATAGGCGAGAACAACGAGGGCGAGGACCATTACCGGGCTCAGGATCCAGGCCAGTAGGCGCGGGCCCCAAAGAGGAACGTCCCAAAGGTTAGGCGGCTGAGCCGCCACCTCAATGAGCACCGCGCCAATGACACAGGCCAGAACACCTGAGCCCAACGCCTGCAGGGTGTTGCGCGTGAGACTGGAGCCGTAGAAGGCCAGGAGCGTGATTCCGAGAGCAACGAGCCCGGTGACGCCAACGACTGGCAGGACTTCGGTTCCGGACGCCCACATGGTGTTGAGTTGCAAGCCCACCAAGGTCCCTAGTTGCTCGAGGGCCAACGGAACCACCGCCCCGAGGATGAAGCCCAGCACCAGTGCCAGACCTAACTTGACACCGAACTGCCGCCACCGGCTCAGAGGGACGCAGGCGACCGTTTCGAATGTCCCCAGCTTGCGTTCTTCGGCAATGGCGACGCTGGCCACCAGCAACGGCATGGCGAGCCACAGGAACGGAAAGGCCTCCAGGATCATGGCAATGCTCCGATGCGTAGAGAGGTAACCAGCAGTCAGCATACGCACAGCCAGCACAGCGAGGTGAATCAGCAGCAGTGCCCCCGCCAGCAACAGGTTGACGTATTGCGACTGAAGTTCCTTGCGGAGCAGCGCGCGGAACGCGCGGCGTTTTCGGTGCGCGACTCCTGTCCGGGCTTGGGTTGCCACGCCGCACCACTCCGGAACCGACACAACTCCGCCGGTCCATTGGGTGTCCTGCACTTGTTGGAACAATTTGCGCGCCCAGACAAACCCCATCGCCGAATAAACGCCCAGGACAGCGCACGTGCCGACCCGAACGACGGTGTCGGAAAAGCCGCCCAGAAGTTGACCAACCAGCAGACCAAGGCCTGTAGGCACCAGGAGTGTGAGCCAGAAAGCCGCGCTCACCTGGCGGAACAGCAAGGTCGTCCAGAGCCCGCCCGCCAATCCCGCCAAGGCCCCCAACCCGCCCACCATCAGCGCGTCCAGCGAAGCCTCGTGCCGGGTCTCGGCGATCACTTTCGCCCAGCCGCCATCAACGCCGCGCGGGGAGAAGTCGCGCTCGAGCGTGGTCTTGGCCGCAGACATGACGGAGTCCACACGGAGTTGATTGGATAGGAAGAATCCGACAAACACCAGGAGGAGCGCGAAAGCCAGCACGAGCACCTTGACGTGCCAGAGCCGTGTCCGCGAGACTGGTTGCGCCAGGAGGATGGAAAAGGTACCCCAATTCAGCTCTTGCCCAAAAGGGGTGAGGCTCAATAACAGGACTCCCACCGCGAATGGGGCATAAACCACGTAGCCTGGGGCGTCGGCAAACATGCCACGCCCGGCGGGCCATACGAGCCACACGGGCAGGATGGCCAGGACCATCGCAAGGAGCCAGAGCGGGAAGATGGAGCGAAGCTCTTTGCGGACCAGCGGGCTCATACGGTCCTCCCCGTTAAAGCCTTGGAGGCAACGAATAGTTCCTCCAGGGACAGCGATTCGGAGCGCAGCTCTTCCGGCTCGGCGGCGCGCAAGCGTTCCAGCAGTTGCTCGCTATTGCCATCGGCCAGGATTTCGAGGTCGCGACCGGACTGGCGCACGTTGAGCGCGCCGGAGAGATCGAGCCGCACGGGCGGTTGCGCAAAAGAGGCGCGGATCTTCCGGAACCGGTCCTTCGCCCGGTCGGTTTGCATAGTCAATAGCTCGCGTCCCTGTTCGACGATGGTGAATTCGTCAATCAAGCCCTCGAACTCGGCGATGAGGTGCGTGGAGACGAAGACGGTGCGGTTTTCCGGGTCATTGGCGTGGTAGGCACCGATGACGGTTTGGATGAACTCGCGGCGAACTATAGGGTCCAGGCCGGAAGTCGGTTCGTCCAGAACCAGGAGTTCCGGTTCGGGGCAAACGGCTGAGATCAGCGCCAACTGGGTCTTCTGTCCGCGGGACAAGTCCATGGCCTTATGGCCGGGGTCGAGCTGAAAGCGTTTCAGCAGATCGGCTTCGAGGTCGCGATTCCAGTGCGAGCGGAAGGAGGCGAAGAATTCGAGTGTCTGGTTCACGGTCATCCACGGATAGAAAGCGACGGCGTCCGGGACGTACGACAAGCGTGATTTGATCGCCACTTCCTCCTTGCGCGGGTCTAGGCCGAAGACGCGCGCCGCGCCCGCAGTGGGTTGCAGCAGGTTCAAGAGACACTTGATGGTAGTGGTTTTGCCTGCGCCGTTGCGGCCGAAGAACCCGTAGCAGCGGCCACGCCGGACTTTCAGTGTCAGACCATTGACGGCCTCAACTTTGCCGTAATGCCGAGTAAGGTTATTGAGCTCGATAATCGGTTGATCGGTTTCCATGTGCTTTTTCCTTTATTGGTGGCCGTCCTTGGCGATCCGGGACTTGTGTTCAAAGTAATCGAGGCGCTCGTTGACGAGACCCAGGAACTTCTCACGGCTGATCTGGAGGTGGTGCGCCATGACGACGGCCTCGTCTATTTCGGTTTGGAGCATCTGCTGGCGCACCCTCTCGGTGAAGGGGGAAGGGTTTTGCTTGAGGAAGAAACCTTTGCCCGGGATGGTCTCGACGATGCCTTGGGTCTCCAGCTCGGAATAAGCTTTGGCGATCGTGTTGCGGTTAATGCGCAGTTCCTCGGACAAGGGGCGGAGGGAGGGCAGGGGGTCACCGGGGCGCAGCCTGCCGGAGGCGGCGGCGTAACGGATCTGATCGGCCAGTTGGAGATAGACCGGCTTGCCGGCTTGGAAATCTACTTGAAAGATCATGCTTTGATACTGTTATACAACACTATGACAGTTAGGCCCCGCCTTGTCAACTAGAGAATTTCAACACCGAGCCGGAAACGGCAGGAATCACAGGCCCTGCGTCAAGCGAAGCCGTGGATGGCTACGGAAGGGCGCAAAGCGACGAGACTGGCCTACGGCCGTACTGGGAGAAACCCGCAGTCCAGAATGAACCGAGGGGGCGGAAGAATCGCCGGCACGATCTGAAGGCCATTTGCCACGATGGTCGAAAGGGCAGACACACTGGAAGCCCTGGATCTAAAACCGCCGCGCCTCCGCTCTGCTCGACCAGTCTGTTGTTGACTACCGGTCCGGTTTTTGCTCCGATCTAAGGGCAATCGAGTTATCCAGCATCGGCAAGCGCCGGGTCGGGGCTTGCTTCCCTTCGCGGGCGTACTCGTTTGCCCGTCGGATGAACTTGGAGCGAGCATGGTCCAGCGCATGGGGCAGCGAGGCACGGGCGTTTTCGGGGGCTTCGGTTGGCCGGGGGAGAAATGCACGCTGGCCTGGTCACATCTGGCGGCTTCCACCAATCAATCCTCGATGAACATGATATGGAAACCCAGCTCTCAAACCAGCGACCCGGATTTCGGCATAGGCCGGCTTGCCGCAAATTCCCTCTGCCGCTTTATACCCATCGTGACCGCCTCCCTCAATTTGGACCGGTCCGTTCCGCCCTTCGCCCCTCAACTCTCAGCCCTCAACCTTCAACCGATTTATGAAACGCATCAAAACTAATTCTAATTTAATAGCAGCCGTGCTCCCGGCCGCTCTGGCTCTGGCGGCGACGACTCAGGCCAAGGCCCAGGAATACATCTTCACCACGCTGGCAGGACCGCCGGAAGCCGGCCCGGGCACCTTTGACGGCACCGGCAGCGCGGCGCGGTTCAACAACCCACAGAGCGTCGCGGTGGACAGCGCCGGCAACGTCTATGTGGCGGACTACAACAACCACGCGATTCGGAAGGTTACGCCAGATGGGGTGGTGACGACGCTGGCGGGCCTGGCGGGAAGCTCGGGCACCAACGATGGCATGGGCAGCGCGGGGCGGTTCAACTATCCCGCCGGCGTGGCGGTGGACAGCGCGGGCAACGTGTATGTGGCGGACCAGAATAACTCCGCGATTCGAAAGGTGACGCCGGGCGGGGTGGTCACCACGCTGGCGGGACTGGCTGCGTTTGATCCTTGGGGCAATCCCGTTGGTGGCAGCGCTGACGGCACGGGCAGCGCGGCGCGGTTCGACGATCCATCCGGCGTGGCGGTGGACAGCGCCGGCAACCTGTACGTGGCGGACAGGGGGAACTCCACGATTCGGAAGGTGGCACCGGGCGGGGTAGTGACCACGCTGGCGGGCCTGGCGGGAAGCTCGGGCAGCGCCGACGGCACGGGCAGCGCGGCGCGGTTTGACTATCCATCCGGCGTGGTGGCGGACAGCGCCGGTAACCTGTACGTGGCGGACACGTACAACTGCGCGATTCGGAAGGTGACGCCGGGCGGGGTGGTGATGACCCTGGCGGGGGCGGGAAGCTCGGGCAGCGCCGACGGCACGGGCAACGCGGCGCAGTTTTACTTTCCGCACGGCGTGGCGGTGGACAGCGCGGACAACGTCTATGTGGCGGACTGCAACAACCACACGATTCGGAAGGTAACGCCGGACGGGGTGGTAACGACGCTGGCGGGAAAGGTCTCTTTCAATATCTGGACTGGTCAACCAGTTGGTGGTTTTGCCGACGGCACAGGCAGCCGGGCGCGGTTCTTCTATCCATGCGGCGTGGCGGTGGACAGCGCGAGCAACGTATATGTGGCGGACAGCGCGAACTACACGATTCGGAAGGTGACGCCGGGCGGGGTGGTGACCACGCTGGCGGGCTTGGCGGGAGGCCCGGGCAGCGCCGACGGCACGGGTAGCGCGGCGCGGTTCAACGGGCCACAGGACGTCGCGGTGGACAGCGCGGGCAACGTGTATGTGATGGACTCCTACAACAACACGATTCGGAAGGTGACACCGGGCGGGGTGGTGACCACCCTGGCGGGCCAGGCGGGAAGCTGGGGCAGCGCCGACGGGACGGGCAACGCGGCGCGGTTCGGCAACATGTACGATGCTCCGGGCGGCGTCGCGGTGGACAGCGCGGGTAACGTGTATGTGACGGACTCCGCCAACTACACGCTTCGGAAGGTGACGCCGGGCGGGGTGGTGACCACCCTGGCGGGCCAGGCGGGAATCCCGGGCAGCGCCGACGGCACGGGCAGCGCGGCGACGTTTGGCAGCAATTACGGTTTACCCGGCCTCGTGGCGGTGGACAGTGCGGGCAACGTTTATTTGGCAGACTACCCCAACTGCACGATTCGGAAGGTGACGCCGGCCGGGGTGGTAACGACCCTGGCGGGCTCGGCGGGAAGGTCGGGCACCAACGACGGCGTGGGCAGCGTGGCGCGGTTCTTCTATCCATACGGCGTGGCGGTGGACAGCGCGGGCAACGTGTATGTGTCGGACTTTAACGACATCCGGAAGGTGACGCCGGGCGGGGTGGTGACGACGCTGGCCGGCCAGGCGGGAAGCTGGGGCAGCGCCGACGGCACGGGCAGCGCGGCGCGCTTCTACGGTCCAACGGGCGTGGCGGTGGACAGCGCGGGCAAAGTATATGTGGTGGACTCCTACAACAACACGATTCGGAAGGTGACGCCGGGCGGGGTGGTGACCACCCTGGCCGGCCAGGCGGGAAGCTACGGCAGCGCCGACGGCACGGGCAGCGCGGCGCGGTTCGGCAGCATGTACGGTGCTCAGGGCGGCGTGGCGGTGGACAGCGTGGGCAACCTGTATGTGGCGGACAGCGCGAACGACACGATTCGGATTGGCACAACGAACACCTGTCCGGATGCGCCCACGATTGACCTGGCTGTCGGGCCGGTCGGGCAATTGCGCCAACTGGACACCAGCCCGCAAACCGCCGTGGCCTGGCAGTGGCGCCTCATCCGGGACCCGTCCGCTTCGTCGGCTGCACTCTCGGCCGCCAATGTCCGCAATCCCACGTTCACGCCCGATGTCCCCGATCTGTATGTTTTCCGGCTGGAAGCGACCAATGCCGCCGGGAGCATCTGCATCCGCACGCTGGCCTTTACCGCGGTGCCGCCGCCCCCGAGCATCCTGACGCCGCCCCTGACGCAGACCGCTGAAATGGGGTCAGTTGCCGGCTTCCGGGTGGAAGTAGCGAATGCTGCGCCAGGAACATCTTACCAATGGTACTTTAACGGCACCAACGCGCTCGACGGCGCCACCAACTCTTACCTTGAACTGGCCAACGTCCAACCTGCCCAGTCGGGGGCCTACACGGTCGTCGTCACGAATCTCTCCGGGGCTGTGACCAGCGACCCGGCCCTGCTGAGCGTGATCCCTCCAGTCGCGAGGACAATCGTCCCCGCCGTTGGTTTGTCCGGCGGCACTGGTAACCTGCTGCACCTTGAGTATGCCGACAGTCTGGCCGCCGCCGCCCCACAGTGGTTCTCCTTGACAAACGTGGCCCTGAACGCGGCACCGCCATTGTGCTTTGACCTTTCCCAACCATTGCCAGCGCAACGGTTTTACCGCGCCTGGCAGACCAGCGGGCCGCAGCCCACGCTCGACATGAGCATGGCCACGGAGATTCCGTTGACCGGGACGATTGGCAGTTCGGTGCAGATCGATTATATCAATGTCTATGGTCCGACCAACGCCTGGGTGATGCTGGGCACCGTGACGCTGACCAACTCGCCGCAACTTTACTTCGATGTCACCGCCTTTGGGCAGCCTGCCCGGCTGTATCGCCTGCTGGTGCCGTGATGGCCGCACAGGGGTGACCAGCTTTCCGTGGCCCCCATCATTCCACGGGCAGTGGTGCCAGAACTGGACAACGTGATTGCCTATCTCGAACTGGTGCCGCCGCGGATGAACGAGAAGAAGAACGCCACAATCGGCGACCGCCAGGGCGACATAGCAGGGGTCATAGCAGGGGTCAGACCGGAGATGAGTTCCAAGGGGTCAATGACATCGTCATGTTTTCTTAAGGGTAAGAAGGTCGAGCTAGCGCGGCAACTGCCTGGGCAGACAACGATGCCCTTTGCGTGGATTGTGGCGCGATTGAAAATAGGCAGCCGGGAGTATCTGGCGTGGTTGGTGCAGCAGCGCGGAAAAGGCCGCCTACGTGACTCGACAAACCAAGGAGTATTGGGAATATGACAATCTCATTAACTGACCCTGCTATGGGGCTCGAACGAATATTGCTTTGCCCTGATGCTTGCGGTAAAGCAGGGGCTGACTATGCGTCCTTTTGAACTGCTGGTCCTGGTGACGCTGCTTCCTGTCCTGGTTGGTTTTCTGCTCCGGCGAGGGAGGCGTCCTGCTTGGCTCCAGATGTTGGCCTGGTCCACGGTGGTGATCCTGCTGCTGCATTTGTGGCTTGAGAAATACCGGTGGCAGATGGTGCCGGCCTATGGACTGGTTGTTCTGCTGGGGCTCCTGGGGCTGAGAAAGGTCCCGGGTAATGAGGCCAAGGATTCACGGTGGCAAATGATTGGACGCAGCGCGTTGGTGGTGCTCGGGCTGTTGGTTTGGGCCGTGACGGCCTTCCTAGCGCTGAAGCTGCCCGTGTTTCCTGACCCGGCAACCACCGGACCGTTTGCCGTCGGCACGACGTGCCTTTACTTTACGGACTCTTCGCGCCAGGATTCGTTCGCTCCTGATCCGCATACTCCGCGCGAATTGCCAGTGGTGGTCTGGTATCCGGCGGAGATCACTCCAGGCACCCAGCCTGAACCTCTTCTGCCGGAAGTGTCTGTCACTGGGCCTGTGATTGCGCATTTGCTCCACCTGCCCCCGTTCATCCTGGCACACCTCCAGTTGGTGAAATCGCGTTCTTACCCGGATGTTCCCGTGGCGCGCGCACGGGCCAAATACCCCGTGCTGATCTTCTCGCACGGATACGGGGGGACGCCGAGGCAGAATACGCCGCAGATGGAGGAGCTGGCCAGCCACGGTTTCATCATCTTCAGTATCGGCCACACCTATGAGAGCGCGGCCCTGGCCTTTCCCCAAGGCCGCGTCGTGCCGATCAGCGAAAAGCGGCTGGAGACCGTGACAAGATCGGCGAAGAGCGAGGGGATGGAGAAGCTTAATGAACAGTTGCGAACGGCGACCAACCCGGTGGTCATCCGGCAGATTGCGGCTCAGATGACTCCAGCGAGCGGTGCTCAGGAAAGCTTGGCGGTGTGGGTTGCCGATACACAGTACCTGATGGATGAACTGGCGAAAGGGAACGCCGCGACCGATGGGGGTGCTGGACCCGCCAAACGCTTTGCTAGCCGTCTCGACCTCGCTCAGGCAGGAGTCTTTGGCATGTCATTCGGCGGCGCAACGGCTGGCGAGCTCTGCATGAAGGCCCCGCGCTTCAAGGCCGGGCTGAACATGGATGGAAAGCAGTCAGGCGACGTTATGAATCAGAGGCTTTCCGTCCCGTTCCTTTACTTCAGCAGTGAGAGCAGCCAAGAAGACCGCAAGATCAACGATGCGGTGTACGAGAACTCGCTCGCCGACTTCTACAGCATCCATGTTAACCATACCGCCCATGCCAATTTCAGCGACCTAGGCCTGATCATGCCTATCTTGAAAAGCGCCGGTTTGCTAGGCGCGATTAACCCGCAGGAAATGGAGAAGATTATGAATGCCTATACGCTGGCATTCTTTCAGAAATATCTGGAAGGCAAGCCAGCGCCGCTGCTGGAGGGACCGCCTCCCGCAGGTGAGTTTCCTGAGGTCGTCTTCGCTGCTCACGGGGCGTCAACGCCGAGGTCTGAGTGAGGCTCACACTTCACTTTTCCCACTTGCCGGGCGGGCGGGGCGGGCCGGCGTAGGGGGCGGCGACGCGACGCGTGGTGGTCCGCGGAGCCAGCTTAGTGGCCGCTGCATCCTGTGCCTTGGGCGCTTCGATAAAGCCGTAGTAGCGGCCCATCCAATATGGACGGAATGATCAGAGGGGGCGAGGGGAAACATGGGCAGGACCTGATGACCATTTGCCATAATGCTCGAAAGGGCAGACACACAGGAAGCCACTGATCTAAACCGGTCGCGCCTTTGCGGTACTCGACCAGTTTTACTCAACGGTTGAATTTAACCTGACTTCGGCTCCGGCCACGCACCGGCAAATGTCTCCTGCACAACCTCCACGTCGCCGTTGCGATGTGTCGTGCGGACGATCGGCACGCGAGGCGAGGCCAGCTCCTGCTTCAGCCAGTGGGCTTCGCCTCGCAATTCGAAGGTAATCCTGGTGCCGAATCCGGAGTAGCTGCCTGGGTAGTCATAAAGCAGACTCCCCTCTTTACCGATCAGCGTCTTTTGCCAATCGTCGGGCAGGCAGATAGCCATCTGCTACCAGGTAGGAGCATACCGGAAGTCAATGGTCCACGGGTCGTTGGTTGTGCTGGCTGCGGCGAGGTGTATCCCACCAGCCAGCGCGAGGGCAGTTGTCGCCAGGAAAACACGAGGGAGCAGTGGACTTCTTATGTGACCCAATCAACAGCCGTAAACGCCATATTCCCTCACGGTTTCCCACATTGCCATAATGTTCTCGGGCGGCACATCGGCCTGGATGTTGTGGACGGTGTTGAAGATGAATCCGCCGCCGGGAGCCAGGTCGTCAACGCGCCGCTTCACCTCGTCGCGGACTTCCTGCGGTGTGCCCTGCGGCAGCACGCGCTGGGTATCCACGCCCCCTCCATAGAAAGTCAGTTCCTTGCCGAATCTCCTCTTTAGCTCCTTGGTGTCCATGCCCGCGGCGCTGACCTGCACAGGGTTCAGGATATCAATGCCCGACTCGATCAGGTCGGGGAGCAATTCCGCGATGGCGCCACAGGAGTGGTAGAAGATTTTCACCGGCACCTGGGCGTGCTTCTTAATGAAGCTGAAGAGCTTCGTATGGCGGGGCTTGATCACCTTGCGATAGAGTTCCGGGCTAACCAGGCAGCGGTTCTGGCTGGCCAGGTCATCGGCCTCGGAGATGATCATCACGTTCGGGCCGAGCAATTCGAGCGCGCGCGCCCAGTACTTCATCTTCACTTCCATGATGATGTCAAGCAGCGCCTCGGCGAACGGCTGGTTGGCGACCAGGTCGCAGTAATAGTTCTCGAAGCCGCGCATCCAGAGGGCGATCTCGAAGATGCCCGGCGCGTTGCGGCCCAGCACATAAGCGACCTGCTTGCGGTTCATCAACTCGTTGGCGCGCGCGACCATGCCCTCGTAACGCCCGGGGTCGAGCGGGTCCGGGAACTTGTATTTCGCGAGGCCCTGCACACTGTCAATTTCAGCCAATGGATGCCGCCGCATGTCGTAGTAGAAGCCGCCGTCCTGCGGTTTCCACCATTCGATGCCCCATTCGTCCACGAGCTTGTCGTAGCCGTCCTCGCTCCAGGGCAGCGCGCCGATGCCGCGTGGCTTGGAGGGATTAACGCCCCAGACATCCACGTGCAGCTTCTTCTTCACATCCTCGTGCACGCGGGCGAGTTGCTGGATGGGGTCCTCGATTTCGACCTCGACTTCCGGCAGGCCGAGGTGGCGGCGGAGCCGGCGATAGGCCCGGTGGTGGATGCCGGTAAGAATCGTGCCCCCGAGGTCGTAGGGGACGCGGTCGGCTTCCTGGTGATTGAGCGCGGCGGTTACGCGGCGGCGGCTGGTCCAAGTTGGTGCGGTCATGTCTGTCTGTCTTCCTGGGGGCGTGGCACGCTTACAACAGATTCGGGCGAACGGCGCCGCGTCCCTCAAATTCCCGGCGAACATATCCAAAGGCCGTCTGTCTGCCAAGGGGGTAAGGGGACACCCTGTGCGGAAAAGCCTTGAGTGGCGGCAGGGATGGGCCATGCTTCGGGGATGAGAAACTCCAGGTTCATGTTTTGCCTCCTCACCGTGCTGCTGGCTGCGACCGCGCCCTCTCCCGGCCAGGACGGGCTCCCTCGGGTCGAGTTCAACGCGCTGGTCTTCTCGAAGACACTTTTGTTCCGCCATGCTTCGATCACCAATGGCATCACGGCGATTAAGCAACTTGGCGCCGAGAACCACTTCCAGGTGGATGCGACGGAGGATGCGGGGTGCTTCACCGCCACGAATCTCGCCAAATACAAGGTGGTCATCTTTCTGAGCACCTCGGGTGACATCCTGAACGAAGAACAGCAGGCGGCCTTTAAGAAGTTCATCGAGCAAGGCGGTGGGCTGGCTGCGATTCACGCCGCCGTGGCGGGGGATGTCGCGACTGAGGGCGGATGGCCCTGGTACGGCGACGCGCTCTGCGCCCGGTTCACCAATCACTCCGCGATCGTCCAGGCGACTGTGGACGTCGAAGACCGGCGAGACCCTTCGACCGAGTCGTTGCCCCGGCACTGGGTGCGCACGGATGAGTGGTACAACTTCATCGCCAGCCCGCGCGGCCAAGCTCACGTGCTGGCCTCACTGGATGAAACAACCTACCAAGGCGGCACGATGGGCAAGGACCACCCCATCGCGTGGTGCAAACAGGTGGGGAAGGGCCGCATCTGGTACACGGCGCTGGGACATACCGAGGCGAGCTTCACAGAAGCGCTGTTTCTGAAACACCTGCTCGGCGGCATCCGGGAAGCGGCGGGAATCCAGCGGGCTCAATTCAGGCCGGAATGAACCGCCTCATTAGTGAGGCTGAGGCCGGATGGCAGATTCGGACGTACCTCGCCCACCGCCGGCTGGGCCGGTGTTCTTAATCTTAATCTTAATCCTTTTCTCTTCCTTCCACCCGATATTCGGTTGGTTCTTCGTGCAGCCGGTCCGGCGAGTTGCTGCGAATGAGTCCTACTAGCAGGCAGACAATACCTTTGTCGAGCTTCTCGTGGTCGAAGAAGATATTCATACGGCGATTAAGATTACGATTAAGACTAAGAGGGGATTGGGGGGGCAGGTCAGGCCGCAGCCGTCTCCCCAATTTGGAAGCGAACAAAGCGGCGGATCGTAATCTCGTCCCCCAACTGCTTGGCGACGGAGGCGACGTGCTCCTTGACGGAAATCTCGGAGTTCTTCTTGACGAAACCCTGGTCCACCAGGCAGTAGGACTGGTAAAACTTCTCCAACTTGCCTTCGACGATCTTGGCGAGGGCCTGCGGCGGCTTGTTCTTGAATTGCTCCGCCGCGATTTCCTTTTCCTTCGCGAGGACATCTGCCGGCACATTTTCGCGGGAGACGACAGAAGGACTGCCCGCCGCAATCTGCAGCGTAATGTCCTTCACAAGCTGCTTGAACTCGTCGTTGGCGACGGTGCCTTCCTTTCCCGCGCCGACTTCCACCAGCACGCCGACCTTGGCGCCGGTGTGAATGTAAGCGGCGACCATTCCGTTGCCGGTTACTTCCATGCGCGAGTGACGCGGGATCTTGATGTTCTCCCGTATCTTCGCCACCGCGGCTTCGCGCTCGGGCTCCAGGTTTGCTTTGGGATCAGCGGCTAGCCTCTTGGCTACGTCATCGGCGAAGGTGTGGAACATTTCGTTGCGTGCCACGAAATCCGTCTGGCAGTTCACCTCCACCAGCACGCCGGCGCGCCCGTCCGGGGCGAGGTATTGGGCGATGACGCCTTCCCGAGCCTCGCGGGCCGAGATTCTGCCTGCGGTAACCGTGCCCGCCTTGCGCAGAACGTCCACCGCCGCTTTCAGGTCGCCTTTGGCTTCGGTGAGCGCTTTCTTGCATTCCATCATCCCGGCGCCGGTCATACCGCGCAGTTTCGCCACGAGTGCAGCATTGATTTCAGCCATACAGAGAGTCTTTAGTTGAGAGATGATCGTTGATAGTAAAGGCGGAGTTTGGCCGCCACTGCCTCGGTCAAGCCCCATGCCGGACAAAGGCTAGGCTGGCGGAGCCACCGGCGCTGCCGGGGCTGCGGGCAGTCCGGCTGGCGTAGCGGGTGCCGCTTCAGGCGTCGCTTCGGGCACGGGGGCCGGGGCTTCTTCGACTGGCTTGCGGCGCGCGTATCTCGTTTCGTATTCCGCCTGCGCCTGCGTGACCGTCTGGCCGATCGTCGCCAAAATCATCCGCACCGAGCGGATGGCGTCGTCGTTGCCGGCGATCGGGTAACCAACCAGGTCCGGATCGCAGTTGGTATCTACAATCGCCACGACGGGAATCTTGAGGCGGCGGGCCTCGGCGACGGCGTTGTGCTCGCGCTTAATATCCACCACGAACATCGCGCCCGGCAGCTTCTCCATGGCTTGAATGCCCTCGAAGAACTTCACCAGCCGCGCTGCCTCACGCCGGATCACCGATTGCTCCTGTTTGACGTAATTATTGATCGAGCCATCGGCTTCCATCTTCTGGATCTCCTTAAGCCGCACGATGGAGCGTTTGATAGTGGCAAAATTGGTCAACGTGCCCCCCAGCCAGCGTTCGGTGACATAGAATTGGCCGGTTTCCTTGGCGGTGTCTTTGATGGCCTGTTGTGCCTGCTTCTTGGTGCCGACGAACAGGACTTTGCCGCCCTTGCCCACGGTTGACGCGAGGAAGTTGCAGGCGGCTTCCAACTGGTTGAGCGTCTTGCTGAGGTCAATGATGTGAATGCCGTTGCGGGCGTCGAAGATGAACGGCTTCATCTTGGGGTTCCAACGTTTGGTCTGGTGCCCGAAATGGACGCCGGCATCCAGCAATTCCTTAACTCCGATACTAATCACAAGTTTCCTTTGGTTAGAAGTTCGCCCTTTGGGCGAACCATCCCGCGGAACACGGGATTGATTTCAGTGTTGTTATGGCCCCCTGCACCCACCGGCGCAGGCTTTCAAGGCCGTTAGCCCCTTCCGGGCCGGCTGTGCGGTTCTTGGCGCCGCCTTCCCGAAAGGGCCAAGCACCATAGCAGGGCCTCGGCCTGTGGCAACTATTATTTTTGACATTATTCGCAAGATTGCGCGTGACTCGCACCATGGCTTTAGCTACTTTCCATGGGTCCAATAGCCGAAAGTTGAATCTGGATTGCCTATGCAAACACGTTTTGACCTGACACAAGCTGACATTCCCAAGACCTGGTACAACCTGCTGGCTGACTTCCCGGAACCGCTGCCCCCACCGCTGCATCCCGGCACCAAACAACCCGTGCCGCCGGAAGCGCTGCTGGCGATATTCCCCGAGAACCTCGTGCGTCAGGAGATGAGCCCGGAGCGGTGGATCGAAATCCCGGAGCCGGTGCGCGATATTTATGCGCTGTGGCGGCCGACGCCGTTACTGCGCGCGGTGCGATTCGAAAAGGCCCTGCAAACGCCCGCGCACATTTACTACAAGTACGAGGGCGTCAGCCCCGCGGGCAGCCACAAGCCCAACACCTCAGTCGCCCAGGCCTATTTCAACAAGGTGGCCGGCACCAAACGACTGGCCACGGAGACCGGCGCCGGCCAGTGGGGTGCGGCGCTGGCCATGGCTTGTAAGCTGTTCGGCCTGGAGTGCAATGTCTATATGGTCAAGGTCAGTTTCCAGCACAAGCCGTATCGCCGCATGCTGATGCACACCTGGGGCGCGACGGTCCATCCCAGCCCCAGCGACCAGACCGAGTATGGCCGCAAGCTGCTCGCGGAGGATCCGCATTGTCCGGGCAGCCTCGGCATCGCCATCAGCGAGGCGATCGAGGACACGGTCAAGCATCCGAATACGAAGTACTCGCTGGGCAGCGTGCTCAACCACGTCTGCCTGCACCAGACTGTCATCGGCCAGGAAGCCATGAAGCAGATGGAGATGGCCGGCGAAGAGCCCGACGCCATCTTCGCCTGCTGCGGCGGCGGCAGCAATTTCGCCGGGCTGACCTTCCCGTTCATCGGCAAGAAGATCACCGAGAAGAAGAAATACCGCATCGTGGGCGTCGAGCCTTCGGCCTGCCCGTCCCTGACCAAAGGCGAGCTGCGCTACGACTTCGGCGACACCGCTGAGACGACGCCGTTGCTGATGATGTACACCCTCGGCCACAAGTTCATGCCGCCGCCCATTCACGCCGGCGGATTACGCTATCACGGGATGTCGCCGATGGTGAGTCACGCGCTCAAGCTGGGCTTGATTGAGGCCGAGGCCTATCACCAGACAAAAGTCTTCGAGCAGGCGACACTCTTTGCGCAGACTGAAGGCATCGTGCCCGCGCCCGAATCCGCCCACGCCATAGCGGCGGTGGCGGAGGAGGCGATCAAGGCGCGCGAGGCTGGCGGCAAGCGTGTCATTCTATTCAATCTCTCCGGCCACGGGCTGCTCGATCTGAGCGCCTATGAGACGTATCAGACCGGCAAGTTGCAGGACGTTTAGGCACTCACCCATCACCAGAAACATACTTATCCATCAGAACAAGCGTAAGACCTATGAGTAACCAACTGACCAAATCAATCGGCGGCCTTCTAATCGCAGGCTTGCTCACATTGGCCAACTCCACCCAAGCCCAAGAGTCGGCGCACTACGTGCCTGGCGTCGAGGGCATCAAGGCCGCGTCGCTGCCGCCGCCAGGGTTTTGGCTGCGGGACTACAACGTGGCTTATTATGCCGACACCTTGAACGCCCCAAACGGAAGCACGGTCAATGGGGTGGATGCAAAGGCCTTCGTCTACGCGAATGTCCCTCGTCTGCTTTGGATCACCGACACAAAGGTCCTGGGGGGATATCTTGGTTTGGATGCTCTGGTGCCGCTCCAGTACACCGACCTGGATATCAAGGCTGGTCCCCATACCGTAATAGACAGCAGTACTTTCGGTATCGGTGACCTGTTTGTGGAAGGTACCTGGTCCTCGCACCTTAAGCAGTTCGACCTTGCGCTCGGCTATGGGATTTGGGCGCCGACCGGCAATACCGAGCCGCCACCTACGACGCGGGCGGGCTTGGGCTACTGGACGCACATGCTGACGGCCGGAGCGACCTGGTACATTGACAACGAGAAAAGATGGGCACTTTCAGCCCTCAACCGCTATGAGTTCAGCACGGAGAAGGAAGACACCGAGCAGATCCCCGGACAAGCTTATACTTTGGAGTGGGGTGCGAGTTACGGGGTGACTAAGACGGTTGATGTGGGCGCAGTCGGCTATTATCAGCAGCAGGTTACTCCGACCAGCGGTGATTCTTGGTCGAGCCGGAACCGCGTGGCGGCTGTTGGCCCGGAAATCAGCGCGTTCTTTCCCAAGATGATGCTGGGAGTATCATTGCGCTACGAATACGAGTTCATGGCCGAAAACCGACTGCAGGGCAACACCTTCACGTTGACTGTAACGAAGAAATTCTAGCCTGGACCTCGGCCAAAGGTTGCGGCTCGGCGTCCAACGGCCAACACGCCCAAGTAGCGCAGACTTCCAAGTCGGCAGGGCTGTGAGCGCGTTCTGCGCGCGGTGGGCCGCGCTGCTCCTGCGGGCTTGGAAACCCGCGATACAGCAGACTTGGAAGTCTGCGCTATCACCAGCAGGTGCAATGCGTCCTGGGGACCTTTTTGTATGACTGACAAGCAGTGGAATGCTCTGCTGGACGTGATCAACGGCGCGAGGCAAGGTCGCCCGCCCATCGGGTTCATTATTGATTCCCCCTGGCTGCCTAATTGGTATGGCCGAGACATCCTCGATTACTTCACCAGCGAGGACCTGTGGTTCGAGGCCAACTGCAAGGCCATCCGGACGTTCCCCGAGATCACATTTCTGCCGGGCTTTTGGTCAGAGTTCGGCATGTGCACCGAGCCGTCCGCCTTCGGCGCCAAATGCGTCTTTCCCAGGAACGAGTTCCCCTTTGCCGAGAAGACCATCCGCGAGATGGCTGCAATTGACGATCTGGCCGAGCCGAATCCGGCCACCGACGGGCTGCTGCCATTCATGCTCAATCGGCTCAAGAACGTGCGCCCGCGCCTGGAGGACATGGGCCACAAGATCCGGTTCTCGGTCTCACGCGGGCCCTTGAACGTGGCGACGTTCCTGATGGGCACCACGGAGTTCCTGATGGCGCTCAAGACTGACCCGGGCAAGGCTCATAAGTTGCTACGCCTCATTACGAGCTTTCTCAAGAAATGGCACCAGCTTCAGCGCAAGACGTTCTCCTCCGTTGACGGCGTCTTGGTGCTGGACGATATCGTGGGCTTGATCGGGGAGGAAGATTTCAAGGAATTCGGGCTGCCGTATCTCAAGGAACTCTACGCCGTGGATGCGGCGGTTAGGTTCTTTCACAACGACGCCGAGTGCGCTAAGTCCATCGGTTACTATCCTGAGATAGGGATTAACTTCTATAACCCGGGCATCTTTAATACGCTCGCCGAGCTGCGGCAAATGGCAGCGAATCGGCTCACGATCCTCGGCAACATCCCCCCGCGCGACGTGCTGGCCAAGGGCTCGCCCGCCGAGGTCCGCGCGGCGGTGCAGAAGCTCTTGGGCGAAACGGCCGACAAGTCGAAGTTGATCCTTTCCTGCGCCGGCGGCATGCCGCCCGGCGTAAGTTCCGAAAACATCAAGGCATTCATTGAAGCCGCCCGGGGCTAAAGCCGGGAACCTAAGCTACTCTTCCCCCGCTGGCGCGAAACCTCGGCGCAGGCAATTCTCCGTAACGACTCGCGGCATGAGGAAGTTCAGCAGGTACTCGCGCCCGCCGGCCTTGGTGCCGCCGCCCGACATCTTGAAGCCGCCGAAGGGCTGGCGCTCGACTATGGCTCCGGTGATGCCGCGATTGATGTAGAGGTTGCCGCAGACCATTTCCGTCTTCACACGTTCGATGTTCACCGGGCTCCGCGAATAACACCCGCCCGTCAGCGAAAACTCGCTGTTGTTGGCCAGCGCCAGAGCTTCCTCGAAATCCTTGGCCCTGGTCACTGCCAGCACCGGGCCAAAAATCTCCTCCCGGAACAACCGGCTGCCGGGGGGCACGTCGGTGAAGATGGCCGGCGGCACATAGCAGGCGTTTGGGTCATTGGGAACCGTTCCTTGCCAAGCCAGGTTCGCTTCTCTCTTGCCGGCTTCGATCACCGAGAGGATGCGCTGCTGGGATTCGCGGTTGATGACGGGGCCAATGATGGCCCCAGGCATCTCAGCGGCCCCGACACGCAGGGAGCCGGCGGCGGCGATCAGCCGCTCCAGGAACCGGTCATAATTGTCGGCCAGCACCACCAGTCGCGAGAGCGCGCTGCACTTCTGGCCCTCGTAGCCAAAGGCCGAGGCGAGGCAGCCGCCCACGGCCTCATCCAGATCGGCGTCGCTGTCCACAATGAGGCAGTTCTTGCCCCCCATTTCGCAGACCACCTTCTTCAAATTGGCCTGGCCCGGCGGGGTGCGGCCGGCCGTTTCCCAAATCTGCAAGCCGACCTCCTTCGAGCCGGTGAACGCGATGAAATCAACCTCTGGATGTGCCACGAGGTGGGCGGCGATCTTGCTGCCCGGCCCGGTCAGCAAATTCACGACGCCCGCAGGCAGGCCTGCCTCGATGAGCAGTTCCATCAGTCGGGCACCGATGACGGGGGTTTGGTCGGACGGCTTCATAACGACCGTGTTGCCGGTTACAACGGCGGCGACGGTCATGCCGGTGAGGATGGCGAGAGGGAAATTCCATGGGGCAATGACGAGGCCGACCCCGCGCGGCCACCAGTCCTGGAAGTTGGACTCACCGGCGACGGCCTGAGTGCGCTGGGGTTGGCCAAGGTCGCGCATCACGGTGGCGTAGAAGTTGCAGAAGTCAATTGCCTCGGCGACATCGCCGTCGGCTTCAGTCCAGTTCTTGCCGGCTTCAAGGGCTTCCAGGCCGCAGAGCGCGGCCTTGTCGCGGTGGAGGAGCGTGGCAAGTTGTTCCAGGATGGCGGCGCGCGCTCCCGCGGGCGTCCGGGCCCATTTGGGCTGCGCGGCGCGGGCGGCAGCCAACGCCGATTCGGCTTCGGCCACCCCAGCCTGTGCGGCGTAACCGACCACCTCTTTCTGGTTGGCCGGGTTCAATGAGGGCCGCCAGTCCGCCGTTGAAACGGGCTTGTGGTTGATGATCAGCGGGTAGCGCCGGCCGAGGCGTTGGCGCAGATCCTGAATGGCGGTCCGCAGCTTGTCCCGTTCGGTCGCGATAGTGAAATCGGTCGGAGGCTCATTGAGGAAGCGCGGAGTGCGGAGGGCGGAGGGCGGAGTGGGAGGGGGCGTGCTGCCGGCGCCAGCGGGGATGGATTCGCGCGGATCCTTGAGCAACTCTTCACGGCTGGCGCCTTTCGCGAACTTGTTCGCCAGGAACCCTTCGTTGGAGGTGTTCTCGAGCAACCGGCGAACAAGGTAGGCCATGCCGGGCAGCAGTTCGCCGATGGGGCAATACTCGCGCAGGCGGCAGCCCATTTGGAGCACCGCGGCCTTGATGGGGTCGGCCATGCCAGAGAGCATCTGGAACTCGAAGGCGCGGCGATCCAGCCCAAGTCGCTCCGCCTGGGCCAGCACGTGCGCGATGCTGCGCGCGTTGTGCGTGCCGAAAGCGGCGGCCACGGCTTGGTCGCTCTCCAGCAGCACGCGCGAGAGCTTCTCGAAGTTTGCGTCCGTCTCCGCCTTGTTGGCGAAGACCGGGACGGCCCAGCGGCGCTGCTGCGCGATGACGGTTTCGTAATCCCAATACGCGCCTTTGACGAGGCGAACGGTCAGGCGGCGACGGTGCTCCCGGGCCCAGGCGATGATGCCGGCAAGGTCCGCCTCGCAATCCTTGAGATAGGCCTGGAGGGCCAGGCCGCAAGCCGGCTGCGAGGCGAACTCGGGCTCTGCGAAGATCTGCTTGAACAACCTGAGCGTCAGGTCCTTTAGGGCGTAACTCTCCATGTCGAGGTTGATGAAAGCGCCCAATTCTGAGGCCCGGCGGAGGATGGGGCGCAGCCGCGCGGAAATCTTTTCGATGGCGGTGTCCGGGTCGGTGGGGTGGATCTGGGAATAGAGGGCGGAGAGCTTGACCGAGACATTGAGGGACGGCAGAGGGCCTTGCGGCGACTGGTTGCTCGGGCACGGACGCTGCCACTTCGCAACTTCCGGCCCCAGAAAAGTCATCAGCGCGAGGTAGCGCTGGGCGTATTCGTCGGCCTCGGCTTCGCTGACCACGGTTTCGCCGAGCACGTCCACGGTGAAGGAGATTCCGCGCTCGTGGAGTTTGCGCAAGGTCGCGGCGATTTCCTTCTCGTCATTGCCGAGCATGAACTGCCGCGCCATTCCGGTGACCTGGGCTTTGACGCCGGAGCCGAAGAGCCACGAGGCGCCGCCCGCGGCCTTGAGTCCGAGCCGCAGGGCAGGGGAGAGCTTGAGCTGGTCGTCGCCCAAATACTCGGTCAAGTGGCGGGCGACCTCGCCGGAAGAACGGGCCGTGGGCAGCACGTCCACGAAGCGGAAGAGCTGAGTCTTGAAATGCTCGTCGCGCATCGCCCATTCCATCAGCGTGCCGTAGAAGCCCTTCTTGCTGAACAGCGACGGCGGCTCGGCGGCATCCATCAGGGCGAAAAGCTTTTCGCCGTATTCATGGGTCACGGCTTGGAGGTCTGGTTGTGGAGACAAACGTTTACCTTCTGCGGTATTCATTGGTGTCATAGTGGCCGGTCAATCAGCTTCTAGCAGGTCGCCCCGCTAGGGGCAAGCCTTTCTAATGAGCCTGGCGTCCTCGATTCAGAAAGCAGGTCTTACTTCCTGGCATAACGGGCCATGACCGTCGCCTCGCCAATGTCGCCCGGCAACTCCACCCACTCGCCTTTGAACTGCTTCCACGGCTTGCCATTGACCGCGACGGTGGCTAGCGGGCGCCCGCCCGGCTCGCGAAAGCGCAAACGAATTGCCTTCGGCGGATTGCGCTGCGGGGCTTCGAGCTTGGCCGTGATTTCATTGTCGCCGCCGGTGTAAACCACACTCGTCGGTCCGAAATAGGTGCCCGTGCGCTCGATGCCGCAGGTTTGGCCGGGGCGCAGCCATCCTCGCGGCACCGCCTGGCCGACGAGCAGCGTATCGCCCTCTTCGCGCACGAACAAGTAGCGCAGCCAGCCGGCGACGTTCGACTCGTCAGAACTCTTGTATTCGTCGCCTGCCCAGTCGCCCAAGGCGGGCAGCGCGTGCTCGGTGTTCATGCGCTCGTCAGGGAAATACTGGGCGGCCTCGGCGTTGAACAGGGCGCGCAGCGCCTGCTTCACGTCGTCGCGGTACAGATAAGGCTCGACGTCCAGCAACAAGCAGGCCTGCATGGACATGCCGCCACGACCAAACCAGTACTTCTCGAAGTCGTCCACCATGTAGCCGTATTGATTGGAGAGGTAGCGGTTGTCCTCGTAATCCTTGAGAATCCAGTCCGCCTCCTGCGAGCGCGGGTCCAGCGCGCCCGTAATCAGCAGATGCAGCGAGCCTTCGAGCGTCTCGCAAATCCAGCCGAAATAACGGCCCCGCCGGTGGACCATCGAAGGGAGGTGCGGCACGCCCGTGCCGTCGCGCAACCGCACCACGGGCGACCGGTCGGTGGCTTGGCGGAAGTTCGCCAGCAGATTCCTGTGATAAGCGTCAGCCTCTTGGCGCACGCGCGACGCTTCCGGATGTTTGATCTGTTCCAAGGCCCAGGCGGCGGTGTCCAAGCCCCGCCACGTGTAGCAACTGGTCGAAAGCCAGGTCCACCAGTCGCCAATGTCCTCCAGGTCCCCGGGCGGCAGCAGACCGCGCTCGAGCTCGTGGCGGTTGGCGGTGCGCTTCGTTTCATGGATGATCCAATGCGCGCCCGCCACAATGCCCGGCGCCGCGCCGCGGAGCCACGCCTCGTCCCGCGTGAACCGATAATGCTCCCCCAGCATCCAGAGAATCCAGCCGTGGTGCTGATTGTAGCCGCCCGCCTCGAGACCGCCGGCACCGTAAAGGACGCCTTTCTTGGTCGAGAAATCCCCGGGCAACGCCACCGTTCCCTGATAATGCAGCCAGGCGTCCAGGCATTCCTGCGCCTCCTTGTAGTAGCCCCGACGCTCCAGGTCCACCACCATCATGCACGATTCGTTGCCGTAGGCGCCGTACGCAAACGAGCCGACGCGAGCAAAGCGCCGCCCGGCGCCATCGGGATCACCCTCACAATTGATGAGCAGGTGACCCGCATCGGCGCGGTAAAACTCGTTGAGCATCGGCTCCGGCGTGATCAGCCGCGCGCTTTGGTCCAAGCGTCGGCGCCAATAGCCGGCGATCTCGCGCTGCTCCTTATCGAAATCCAGCCTCGCCAACGCCGCGTGCTCGCTCTCCGCCGTTAGCACCAGGTAGGGAATCTTCACGATCACGGTCTTGCTTTCGCCCGGAGCCAGCGTCCAGGTCCAAGTCAGGGCCTCCGCCTCGACCGCCGGCGCCTTGTCGGCCAGCACCTGCCCGCGCACGTTGTCGCCGACCCGCAGCCAGCCTTTCTCGTCCGACCTAAGCGGTTTGACCTTGTCTCCGCTCCAGTAAGTCACTGGCAATTTGGCGGTTTGCGTCGAACCGCTGATGTTGGTGAAGACAAACTTCGCCAGGAACACGGCGAAAGCATCAGGCGCCGGGACCGGGCCGTCCGCTCGCGCGCCGTCCAGTTCAGTCGCAAAGGCGGTCTGCGAGATACGTACGCCATTAGTCTCCCACACCGTGTAGCAGATGGGCAGACACGCCTCCTCGATGGTGCGGAAGACCGGCTTCATAGGCGGCTGAAAATCGAACCGCACCGGCGCGGGTTCAAGCCCCAGCCGGGCCGTCTCCTGACCCGGCCGTCCCTGCAGGTAGTTGTCGTTGGATCGGAACCGCACCGCGTCCGCGGCATCGAGCTGGAACCGCTGCCGCCCGCCGTCCAGTCCCAGCGGGAAGTGGATGTGGGATTTCTTGGGCGGCATGCCCTCCCAGGCGGCGCGCCAGCTCTGCTCGGGCATTTCCCCGACGCGGTCGTAAAGCGTCTTGCCGCCGGCCCTTTTCTGGGCGGCTGCCACTGCCGCATAGTCGCGCCTGTCACCTTCCGGCAAGACCGCCGCCCCGACATGGGGCACGAACAGCGCGCCCTGCTTGAGGTCGTCCACCGCGAAAGTGAACACGACCCCCCCGTTCCTCACCGTCACCAGCGTGCGATCGAACGTGTTCGGGTCCGCGTTGACCACCGCGTGCAGCGTCACCCGGGAAACGCGGGACGAGATCCTCTCGGACTTCTCAAACGCCCCATTGAAAGCCTGTAAACTGGCCTTCTCCGCGGGAGCGGATTTCCACGCCAGGTTGACGACGCGCGGTTCCAGGGTCGAATCGGTAAACGCCTCGATCTGCTCGGGCTTCGGCAGCGGCGCCTCCGAGACCACGCGCAGCTTCAGCGTAAACCGGAACGCCTCCGGGTAGTCTTTCAGGCTGGGGAACTCCTTCGCATTTACCGGCCGAAACGTGAACGTGACCGTATTCCCGTCCGCCTTGGCCTCGGTATCTGCTCGGCGCCATTGGTAAGTGTACCAGTTGCCCAGCTCCATCCACCCCACGCTGCCGCCGCCCGGCTCGCGATCTTTGGGCAGGTGTTGCTCGGGCCAGCGGCTGCCCCAGTATTCCAGACGAACCTTCTCCGGCGCAGGCGCGGGACCGCCGTAGTGCACGACCACCTTGTGGATTTCACGCGGGTCCTCCCACATAATGCCGTTGCCCTTAGGCAGCGGCAGCCCAAACGGCGCGGCATCAAACGGCGCAGCCCGGAGCGTCGCGCAAAGGCTGGCGATACCAAGGCCAACCAGCCAGATAATGGAACAGGGAAGCAGGGGAGGGGTCTTCAGGCTCGATTTCATGAGTTGACAGAACGGGTCTTTGATAGCCGCGCCAAAGCGCGTAGTCGAGGCTCATTTGGCGCTCGTTGTTGGGTAGGGTGCGGTGTCCCCACCGCGCCGCGACCCCGTGCAGATGTCCGACACGCGCCGATCTTGGCGACCTCCCTCGGCGCGGTGAGGAAGCTTTGGGGTAGCTTTGGGTGGCTTTACCCGGCCAGTCCGCATTTCGCATTTCGCATTCTGCCTTCGGCTCTTGGTGCCTTCCGCCTGGGTTGCATAAGCATTCGCAATACTGAGAAAGGTAGTTTGCACCCCCTTGCCGGCCTTGTACCACTCTGGTGCCACCCTGGACATACCCTGGTACCATAGAACAGATCGCCACCGTCCCAAACATGGCCCGCCGCCCGCCCCGGCCACGTGGTTTGCCAGTCCCACAGCATCAGGACCTCTAATGCCCATCCGCCGCCGATTCCCGGCAACCCAACAGCCCCGTTTACCGGTTTTCAAACCTGCCGTTGCTCGGCGGGGTGCCACGTCGGAGAATTGAGCATTCCAGGCAGGATTTCCTGTTCGCGCGCAAGAATTCGCTCCGGGGCGGGCTTTGCCTTCCTCGATCCTCCATCCGCTATCTTCGTTGGCTGTCGCGCAACCGCCCCGTGTCGGCACCGGGTATCCAAGGCGTTTCCGCAGGGCAGGGCAGGTGTCCCGCCTGCCGCCCCGGGCGGCTGGTCCGTGGTGGAGAGTTCGAGAGCCAGCGGTCCAGCCGTTACGCGGGACGCTTGTCCTAGTACCTGGCGCCAGAAAACGTGTGGGCAGGCGGGAACAAGAGTGAGCCTGCCGGCTGGGACGCAGAGCCACTGCGACGATGCTACTCATCGTGTGTGGACGCATAGTCATCCCGACCAGCAGTATGCCGCCCATGGCGTACACCAAACCTGACAGGTTGTTCCTGCGTAAATTTGGCCTGAGACTCCGACAACTGCGAGAAGCAGTGGACTGGTCACAGGAAGATTTCGCGGAGCACTGCAACCTCCATCGGACCTACGTGGGTTCAATTGAGCGCGGCGAACGAAATGTGGCCATTCTAAACATCCGCAAGATTGCCGCCGCACTCGGGCTCTCCATGTCCAAGCTGCTCGAGGGCGTCTCCTGATGCCCGGTTGCTAATCGCGGCCCCATACGGCTTCACCAGTTCTCCAGAGCGCCAACTCCAACCGCCCGGAACCATGACACTCAAATCCGCCAAACAGACGCCCAACAAGCACCGCAAGGCCTACGGCAAGACCAAAGGGCGATACAAGCAGCCGACCGTCAGGAAACGCATAGAAGCGCTGTTTCTCGACAACATCGGCAGGGTGATCACCCGAGAGGTGATTATGAAAGCCGCTGCAGATCCGAGGACGGGGAGGCAGCCTGAAAATTGGCATCAGCGTCTCTCCGAACTCCGCACCGACTGCGGCTACACAATTCTGTCCTGGCGAGACGACGCGAACCTGGCGGTCGAGGAGTACCTGATGCCCACGAAGGAAAAGAGACCCATTGCGGCCAAACGGATCAAACCCAGCAAGGAGTGCTGGGAAGCAGTGCTGGCGCAAGCAAACCACGCTTGCGAATGGGACGAAGACGGACAGTTGTGCGGTCTGAGGGAAGGGGACACCGACCCAGTAGGTGGGGGGAGAGTGAAGCTTACGCCTGACCACAAGAATCCCCACTCGGTTAATCCAAGTGCGGACCCCGCTGACCCAAACCAGTGGCGGGCTCTCTGTGGCCGCCACCAGGTGATGAAGAAGAATTATTGGGACAACCAAACTGGAAAGCTAAACATCGCCGCGATCCTCCAGGCGGCCTCCGAGAGGGAAAAAAGGCAGGCACTCGACCTCTTGCTGAAGTATTTTGGTTACAATCTCGGTGAAACCGATAAGAATGTTCGGCAGCGATGACAAGCCGCAATAACAAGCCGATCCGACAAGCCCTCGCGACCGTACAAGAGGCTGTTGCAGATGCCCTTTCCCGCGATGGCGTCGCAATCCTTCCGCCTGCGGACGTGCATGACACCCTGAAGTTGGCCAAACTCCTCCGCGCACCGTTCTCCACCACACATCTCGACCCGTGGTACAACAAGGGCGTTGGCGGAGTCCGCGACGACTATATCCCGTACATCCTGGGAATCTTGGAACGGGCAACAGAAGTCTCTCAGCACATTTATCTCTGGGGGTTTCCCGAAATTATCGCGCCATTCGTCGAACGTATTCCAAAGCCGCTCGCCCTTGTTTCGTGGCTTACTTGGTACTTCAAGAACAATCCTTCCGTCATCCGCGGCTGGCGCTCGGCCCAAATGACCTGTCTGCACCTCTCACACCCCGGGGCGAAACTGTACGTGGAGCACTTCCTCAACCAAGCGCAAATGGACAAGTGGGCGGAAGGCACGCTTCGTTACATTCCGGGACCGCCCAGTGTCATCGAGGACTCGCTGCTCGTGGGTTTCGTGGGTCGGAATGAGCAGACGGGGCATCCGTCGCAGAAACCGGTCAGAGTTATCCAGCGGATTCTCATGATGACCACCAAGGAGGGCGACCTTGTGCTGGACCCTATGAGCGGCTCCGGCACAACGGCTGAAGCGGCGCGTACAATGGGTCGCGGCGCGGTTATCTGCGACCACTCGGAGGAATACACCCAAATCGCAGAAAAGCGCCTTGGCACCCAAAGACTTGAGACCTCGGAAGAGATAAAAGCAATCCTTGCAGCCGAAGCGACGGTGGACTTGCCTGAGTGGCCGGGCGTCGAGCGAGTGGCGGGCTACAGGGCCAGACCAGTTTTCCCAACACCCACGGTGCCAAACCAAATGGCGTTTCTTGAGACTTGCGAAGCGGGCGACAACGGATCTGGAAAAGCTCCCAAGGCGGTCCTGAAGAAACCGCGCACAAGGGCACGGGGTTGAACGTCCGGCGTGTCCGACCCGCTTTGTCTGGGGGTCAAACCGTAGATTTGCCCCAAGAGGGGCTGGCGCTTGGGCGGAGTTGACACGTTCGGGGTTGTTGCCTGCGTGCAAGAAGTGGCGGTCACGCCGGGCGAGCTGCCTCGTCGGTGGGTTCTGTGTGCGGAGGACGGCGCGATTGGTGCCCCGGAAGAGCCTGCCGGATTCCGACGTAAGCTCAGAGCCTGAAGGGTGTTACCCTACTCCGGCCCAGTTATTCGCTTCGCTCTTGCACACCGCCTTCGCGACCGGCTAACCATACATGAAGGCACAAGCCGCAACATGAATAGCAGGTCCACAACCGCCGACTTGAAACGGAAGCTGCGTCGGCTCTTCCGCAGCATGGACTTTGTCTCGCGCCATCCGGCGCTGAAGCGTGCGGGGCGGGAGGCAGAGCGGCTGGCGGAGGTATATCAGCAGCTCGGGCTGGCGTGGGAGTTTTTGGCGCTGCAATGTCATCATCGCAGCGGCTGGCGAAAGACGCGTGAGGGGAGATTCGCTTGCAAGGTCTGCGGCTTGATTCGTGGTGCCTCCGAGTTGTGGCTGTTGCTGCCCCGCGAAGGCAAGAAACGGGTCGGCTGCCGGGCCATGCCAACGTCCAAACGCACGTTTCCCAATCGCAAGGCGGCGACGGTGGTGAGTGATGCGATTGATTTCCACGGCGCGAAACTGAAGGTGGAAGTGCTAAACCCGCATCGCAGCCAGTCTCGCTGGTTCAGGCAGCACGATTGGACGATAGCGGCGGACCGGCTGGTGCGGTTGGCCGAGGGCGGAGTTGAGGTTCGCTTCGACACCTGCATGGTTTCGGTGCAGGTCCGGAAGCACAAGCGCGGCGAGATGCCACCGTATAGCCACTTTGTCTGGGAGCTGCCCCGCAAATTACTGCGGCACTTCCCGGTGATCCTGCAGTTCGATAAGCGCCGCCGCTTCACCGGCCTGGCGATCTTCAAGCCGCAGAATGAGCTCGCGCGCGGGCGGCAACAGCCATGAAGGTTCGTTGACGTCGTATGTCCACATGAACCCGGAGGCTGAAGACGAGGTTCCCAAGCTTAAAACTGAAGAACGAACGCAGGTCTTCGAGCGGCTCTGCGAACTTCAGGAGCGCGACCTCTTGCACGGCGTCGGCCCGACTCCCGAGGAGAGGAAGCTGCTGGACCAGGCCCTGGCCGATTTCGAGCGCGACGACAATCCCAGCGTACCGTGGCGCGAGGTGTTGCGCCGCGTCCAGGCTCCACGCGCGCGGTGAACTAGCGCGTCTCCATCGGCGCGGACGCCGAGGCCGACCTTCGCGAAGCGCAGGAGTGGTATGAACGCCAGCGGCCCGGCTTGGGCGGCGAGTCTCTCATCTCCGTGGCGGATGCGCTCACCCGGTTGGAGGCGGCTCCTGAGCGCTTCCCGAGAGATACACCGCCAGCGTCACGGTGACGGACTCGTCCTTGTCGAGGTTGGCTACGGCACGTAACTGACCCGGAAGAACCCGGCATTACCGCTCACATTGATGTACTGGGTGGTCGTGGCTGCGGTGGGAGTGAGCGGGCTGCCGAGATTGCTCCAGGCCCCGCCGAGAACGGGACTAAACTCCAGTTGGTAATTGTCGTAGGGGGCGAGGCTAGCCAGGTCAAGCTTGACCGCCTGGCTTACCATCGGCCATAGGGCGTTTACCGGAGGCGGGGCGATGATAATGGTGGGTATGTTGGTGTAACCGATCCCCGCCTCGGTGATGATCAGCCCAATGACGACTCCGCTGCTCACCGTGGCGAGGGCCGTAGCCCTGCTGCCACCGCCCCCTACAATGCTCACAGCAGGGTTGGTCGTGTATCCCGACCCGCCGCTCGTCACCGTCGCCCCCACCACGAATCCATTGACCACCTGCCCCGTAGCGTAGGCTTGGGTAGGGACCGGAGTGCTGGCCAGCCGATAGCTGTCAGGGCCAGTCGCTCCCAAAACGTACTGCATGAAGCTGGAACTGGCAGCAGTGAAGGCCCCGCCCAGGTTAGACCAGGTGTTGCCGCTGAAAAACTGGAGTTGGTAATTGGTGCCCGCCGCCAGGTTGGTGAAGTTTAGTAAGGACGCCGTCCCAATGGCCATCGTGGGCGGGGGAATGAACGGCGGCTCGATGACTACCGTCGGTGTGCTGGTGTAACCGGAACCTGCAGCCACCACATTGACGGCGATGACCGTGCCGTTGCTAACCACGGCCACAGCCTGTGCCCCGCTGCCGCCCCCGCCGATGAACCTCACGGCCGGCGTGTTCGTGTAGCCATAGCCACCATCGATAATCGTTGCCCCCACCACAAAGCCATTCACCACCGTCGGGCTGGCAGTCGCGGCACGCGGGCTAATCACTCTGCACTTGCCCGCGCTGTCCGCATTGTAGATGGCCGCAATCTCGGCGGCGGAAAGAGCGCGGTTATAGATAGAGACCTCGTCAATGCGGCCGCCGAACATGCCCAGATATGGCGCCCAAGTGCCCGTGGTGCCGATGAACACCGGATCCGTGTCATAATCCAGCGCAAATCCGGGTGTGGCCGACACCTCCGCCACGCCGTTGATATAAAGAATGGACTGCTTGCCATCATAAGTGGCGCCGACGTGATACCAGACACCCCGCTGCGCGATGGTTTGCGAATTGATAGCGACCTGATCCCCATCGCGCGACACACAAAACTGGAAACGGTCGGAGTAAGTTCCGTCCCCATTGTTGATGGTGGTCTTCGAAAGGCTATAACCTTCAAACCACGCGGTCCCCGTGTTTTTCTTGAACACGATTTGCTCGCCGCCATTGTTCGAAGGCAGATTAGGGTCGAGCCATACCCATGCCTCGATGGTGACGTTGGCAGGCTTGAGCGCGTCGGAGTCGGGAATCTGCACGTAGCCGTTGGTCCCGTCAAAACTGAACGCCTGTCCCACCTCCCCGCCCGCGAAGCTTGCTCCACCGAACAAGGTGCCATTGTTGGTGCCCACGATGTCATTGGCGTTGCCTTCAGCCGGCCACCAGGCAACCAGGCCAGATGGCGGAGGCACGCAATCGGCAGACCAGGCTCGGAACGTCGCAAACAAACAGGCGAGGCCGGCCATTGTGCACCACCAAGCTCCTATCTGGGCTGCCGAGGGGCTTATTGGGTACCTGGAATGGGAGGAACAAAACAAACGAAGGAACGGAACGGCTTTCATCAAGACCTTTCGTTTAATGCTGAGGCACAGCGTGCGACTGTATGCCTCCGCTGGAGGATTACAAGCCTGATTTTCAGCCTCACCAGCGCCCATCCGCGATACCATCACCCGTGGCGTCGCCAACGGCCTGCTGGCCTACGTCGGGAAGAGTGGAGCAGGCTTCCGGCCTGCTGGCACCGCAGGGGAGCAGGCTGGAAGCCTGCCCCCACACCGAATACAAACCCTTCTGCTTCAACCGGGCCCTGATGACTGGCGATGTGGAGTTCTCCGAGGAGATGTTCCTCATCACCAGGGAAACCGCCGAAGCCTACCTGAAAACGAAGACCTCCCCGGCAGCACCTCTGACCGAGGCAAAGCCGGGTGAGCCAGGCGAAAAGCCCAAGCCCCCAGCAGCAGAGGGCGCAGTCAAGGAAGGCCCCAGCCAAAAGAAGCCCGAACAGCTCACCTTCGTCAGCATGGCCTGGACCGGCGAGGTCCCGCCACAGAAGTGGATGAGTTTCTACACCAAGGTCCTGTCCAAGTTCGCCACCGCCAAAGGGCTAAAGCTGAAGTTGAGCGTAGAGGTAGCCCCCGAAGGCGGCATTTCCAAGCAAAAGCTCGAGGAAACCAAAGCCGCTCTGCGCGAGCTCGGCCTGAGCGACGATCTGACCTCCATGTAGACCGGAATGGCGCTTAGTTAAGGCGTATATCTCTGTACCACAGCGACTTAGCCATCAGTGAACGACGAAACCGGGTTGCGGCCACCCCGAAGCCACCCTGAAGCCATCTGGTAGCCAACCGTTAGGCACCCGGAAGCCACCCTCAGGCTACCCCGAGGCTAGCCCGAGGCTCCCGGGAGGGTCTGGTGCGGGTCTGGGGGAATAGGGGGCCAGAGACTCGGGTGACCCACCGAAAACCACATGGATTCCTAATGCGGTAGGCGGCCAATGAGCTTCCAGCCAACCGGAAGCAGGAGCGTAGCGAGGGCAATCTTGAGCGCATCGCCGGGAAGGAAGGGAAGGACCCCGGTGGTCAGGACCGACTCCCACCCAACGAACATGCGGAGCCAGGCCACCCCAACGGCGTATATGAACAGGTTGCCGATGATCATGCTCGCGGTAGCGCTCCACGGCTGGCGGTCCCATCCTCGCTCGCTAAGGCTTCCGACGATCCAGGCCGCGCCGAGGAAGCCAGCCAGGTAACCGGCGGTTGGCCCGAGCAGCCTCGCTGCGCCGAAGGCTCCGCCGGCAAATACCGGGAGTCCACTGAACCCTAGCGTGAGGTAAGTCAGGACGGCAGCCGGACCGCGCTTGCCGCCGTAGATGGCGGCCAGGAGCAAGACCGCGAAGGTTTGGCCTGTCACGGGCACGGGCGAGAAGGGCACTGGGATTTGAAGCTGAGCAGCAACCGCAATGAAAAGGCTTCCTCCCAGGATGAGGGCGCCCTCGCGTGCGACGCCGGGCTTCGGCCAAACGGCCTCAATCATGGCCCTCTGCCGAATATAAGTAGTTTCCATTGCTTTCTAGCCGTGCAAGTTGTAAGGCGTCACGGGTGGAGAGTATTCGTTGGTTTGCCCGTTGTCCATGCTTGTTTGTGTTGGGTGGAGAGCCCCCTGATGAAATGGCAATGGCGTCAGGTCATCGCCTCCAACGAATGCCATCGTCGTGTTCCGTGTGCTCCACAGTGCGCCGCATGACCGGGAATGGAAGGGCCGCCCGTGATCCGAGGAGAATTAGCAGCGGGCCAGCCAAGGGCTAGCCGAACCGGGCTCTGCGGCCGCCAGCATTTGCATCGCGCGTTGCCAGTCTTGCGGGTTAATTCAATTGCAAGCGATAGAAGCAAGATTTAGTGACTGGCAGGGTAAGTAACGCCCCGCGATTCAAAGAATGCCGGACCGGCAACATCCGCTCCCGCCAGGAGGTTTTCTTCCGCCCGCGCCAGACTGCCAAGGACGGAGAAGCCAAGAAGCGACAGGATTAGTGGTTTTGACCCGACGGGCCGACTCATGCTAGCCATTCTTTGCCGGTTCAGGCGGCGGGGTTCATTTCACTGGCTGGCTGAGACAGAGCACCTTGGCCTGTTGCGGGCCGAGGGTAATGGGCCAACCGCGGCCGGAGAGCGAAACGACCTTATCCGAGACCAATTCCACTGCCGAGGGGTTCTGCTTCAAGCCCATGGCCTTGAGGTCCGCCGTCACGGTCCCGCTTTGCGTGTCGGCCGTATCATTGAGCAGCGTCAGGAATGCGGCATCATCGGGACCAGAGCCGAAACGTTCGATCAGGATCCTGGGATTATCGCAAGCCGCGTATGTCAACGGCTGCCAGCCTGCCGCGGTGACGCGCTGCAACAAGGGGATGTATTTCCTGAAGAGCGGGCGGTCCCGCTCATACCACTTCTTGGCTGAGGCCCAATAAGGGTCTTTGGAGGCCGCCTCTTCATCAAAGAAGCTGGGCCAGATGCCGTAGCAGAGGCAGCGCCGGAAATAGCGTTCCACCATCTCCGGTGTGAAGCGGCTGAAGTCGGTGTTCATCAGAAGGCAGTAAGGCTTTTGGCGGCACAGCGCGCGACGGAAGCTCATGACGGCATCGGGGTCGGGCGCGTAGGCGCCTTGGCGCAGCCAATTGACCTCAATGCCGAGCACGTCGAGCTGCGGGGCGGGGAAGGAAAACTCCGCGAGCACCGCGTTGGCGAACAGGAGCTTGCCGCGCGCATGCATCTGGGCGGCGATCATGCGCTCGAACGTCCACGTGTTGAAGATCATCAGTTGGCAGGGCCGGCCCTCGCGGTCGAAGACGAGCGGCACGCTCGCCGTGCCGAAATGGTCACGGCGGTAGTTCAACTCCCCCGCGGCCATTTCGAGGGAGTCAAGATACACACCGTCAAGGCCCGGGCCAGGTGGACATTGGGTCTGGTAGGGACGCGTTCCACCGCGTCCCTGATCTTCCTGGATGCCAGGGACGCGGTGGAACGCGTCCCTACCAGGGTCGGGGAGCGCCTTCGGCAGCTCTTGTTTCGGTTCGTTCCGCTTGAATGCGGCGGAGATGGATTCCTGCATGACCATGGCTTTATTGAACGGGTGGGCCGCATTCGTAGCGATGTCCGGGTCCGGGCTCAGAGAGAACACGCCGCCGTCGCACCAGGGCGCCTTCTCCACACGAAACTGGAGGCGGCCATCGGTAGTCTCGATCCCGCTGGTGAAGGTGGCTGCCGCCATCTCCGCAGCCTGCTTGCCCCGGGTGCCCGCAAGGTCCTTGTTCAAGACCGACAGCGCGCCCTCATAGGTGCGAGGCACGTCGCGAGGCATCGCCAGCCAATGACTCATCGGCTCGACATAGACAAAGCTCGCAATGCCGTGCTGGTCATCAAAAGCTACGTTCGGCGCGCCTTCCTGGAAGGCGAAGCCGAAGTCCTCGAAGCCGGGCACCTTGGCAATATCGGTGAACGGCATCCAGATGCCCTCGCTGGCCACGCGCTTGGTGAATTGCTGCGGGAACAGGTCGTAATACTTTTGCAACGCCGCTCGGAAGCCCCAGCGCGGATCGAAATGGTAAAGGACGAACCGAAAGCCGGCGCTGCCCGGAAACCGGGCGGTGTCCTTAGTCAGTCCGAAGTCGTAAGCGATGAAGAACTGCCTGGTGCCGGCGTGATAGACCAGGCGGTATTGGGCCGGGTGGTCCATGTCCAGCCCCAGCGCCAAGCCGGCATGGTCGTTCCAGACTGCAGCCAGGGGATAGAGGGACATCTTCCCGTTGGCGCCGCAGCGAAGGCTAACGGTATTGGCGAACTCGCCGGTGCCGCCGATAAGCCGGCTCTGGCGGACGTCATCACCCCACTGCCAGCCGGTCGCATCGAGCGGCAGCGCGAAAACGAGCGTAACGGCACGGTCCTTCCCCGTCGTGTCAGTCACCCGGCCTTCGACGGCAATATGATCCCGGCCCGGGTTGAAGTTGGCTTCCAGCGCCAAGCCGAGTTCCTTGCAGGCGCCGCTGGTGAACGCACACACGTCGGAATCCGCCGCGAAATCACGAGCCAGGAAGCCGGAAGGGGATGAGGCGACCAACTCCTTTCCCTCGACCTGCAGCGAGGTGATGGTGTTATCGCGCAGCGTCAGGTTGAGCCCGTCACTCGTGGAGAGCTTGCGCGGGGCGGCTTTGGAATCGGGTTTCGCCTGGGTGACCCCTTGCAACGGCGCGCCTTGAAACAGGACCGCACCTGCCGGGGTCGGAATCTCTTCCACCGATGCATCATCAAACCAGGCCTTGCCGGTGTGCCCGCGAAAGAGGCAGTGCAGCGTGAATGACTTGACGGGCTTATCCGGAAGCAGCACGAACTGGCGCTGTTCCCAGTCGTGCGTTCCGCAGTTAAAGTCCACAGTCTGGCCCCATAGGGGAGTGCCATCCGCGTAAGTGATGTCCACGTAGAGCGAGTACCCGCTGTCGGGCGTCCCGCTGACGTTCTCGGCCTTGCTCCAGCCTCGAATGATGAAGGGGGCAATGTTCGTCCGATTGAGCGTAAGGGTCTGGCTGGCGCCGAACTCGCCTTCGCCTTCCCGACGCTCGCACACCACGCCCTGGGAACCGCTGCGTCCTTCGCCCGGCACCAGGCGGTAGCCCTGCTGCCAGAAGGCCCAGTGGGCCGACTTGCCTTGCTGCATCTCCTCGAAGCCGCCGTTGAGCAGCGACTGTGTGCCGTTGTTGCCGGCCCTGACCACGCGCATGGCTGGGGCGCCGTTAGTTGTTCCCAAGGCACAGGCGAGGTAAAGGAAGGGCCATGTGCGCTTGCTCAATCGAATCACCCGGATAGCAAACAGCAAGTGGGACTAATTCCAAGGCCAAAAATCCTGGAGCGGTCCTGCCCCAGCCAGAACCGCTGCCAAGTGGCTCATACCGGTCGAAGGCTGGCGAGGCGTGCCTGTCGCCCAAAGCAAGCGGTCTTGTTGGTTCTCGTGGGTTATGGCGCTTATGGACTGTCCTGTTTCTGGACAAATGTGCGGGTTTGGGGAGTCGGGATTATGGTAGCGCTACGGTAGTGCTGCGGTAGCGCGACGGAACCACTACCGCTGGAGGAACAGAGCCTTTGAGAGGAGAACAGCGTGGCTACTTGGACGGAAGACTACTGAGCCGAGTTGTTCTTAGCCTTAAGGTGTGTTCATTGTGTCTTCGCGGTAATACCCAAGTGCAGCCAGAGCACCGACTACTCCCGGTTGTCCCAATAACGACGCCGGTACAGTCAAGGAGCTGTTGAGGGCTCCGGACGGCAAGACTGGACTGTGAGTCAGTCGTCGCAGGCGGACAAGGTTGGCGGCATGTCAAACCATTCCTCGACACCGATGCTGGTGTAGGCGGCGGGCGCGACAGCACTCCATCCCATTCCGCGCTTCGCAAACGCTGTCCACAACCAAATCCCGTCAAGGCCGCAGTTGTCCACGACATCGGCCTGCAAAATGGCGTCGCGCGCTTGCGTGAAGTTCGGAGTCGGCGGGCAGAGCTTCATGCCGTCAGTCACAAGCTGGAGCATGAGGTTGTTCCCGTACGAGGCGCCGTGCTGCGCAATCAAGTTAGCCCGGGCATCCCACAGCGTCACACACCAGACCTCACCCATATTGTGCACTTCGGCGGCGTAAGGGACAATTATCGAACAGGCGCTTGTTGGGATGCCGGAATGAGGATCGGCCTGCGAGGGATCAATGTCCTTGAAAGTCAGCGGGTTGTTGTTCATGGCAACGCTATACGGGTAACGGCGCATGCGGTAGTAGTAGTTCTCCGTGAACCAATTGTAATTATAGGTTACGTAACCGGCATAGGGGTAATTACCGTTGACGTTGTCGCTTGTCTCACTGAGCAACGACAAGGCGTAGAAGTCAGACCAACCTTCGCTGAGCGCAGTGTCTTGCCTGGAGTCGTCAGCAACGATGATGTCAACCAGCCGATCACTTAGTCCGTGGGTGTACTCATGAGCTATCATCTGGGCATCAAGATCGGCATCCCGACTGGGATACATCCAATCCCAGACGTACATTGCGATAATGCCGCTCGTCCCGTCGGGGGCCGCCACGAATTCGCTACTGTTGCGATGCCCGGTGTCAGCCGCAAATTGCGCGTAGGCAAGCATCCGGTCACCACCGAGCCCACCCCTGCCGAAATTGTCCTGCTGATAGTTGCCAGCCGCCTCCGTGAATCCAAGGGCGTAGAGCTTGTCGTGCATCCAGTTGCACCAGTAGAAGAGGCTGACTGTGGCCGCATCCTGATAATAGACTGGGTCGTTGTTCAAATCCGGCGCAAAGTCGAATACACGAGATGGGCTGCCCTGTGGCCGCGACGCTGGGCTTCCGTTCGGCGCGAGTCGGTACGGTGAAGCGTCAACGTTGTTGCCGAGGGTCTCGTTGTCTCCATCGGAAATCCAGCCCGCTGGAGATGCGGTCTGTGAGAGCGCCGGAAGCGTGAGGAGCTGGCACGCGACGACAGACGGTTGCGCGGAGGAGGGTGTGTCAAAGCCCGGCGTGAACGGGGAGGGGCTGTCGCTGGTGAAAACGCGGTAGCTGGCGGACGAGTACCTGGATGTTCGGTTTTGCCGAACCACTGTCTCGCCGGAGACTGCGTCAACCAACGTACGAAGCCCTTCCATAGTAGAGCGGTTGATGAACTCGACCAACCAGCAGAGCCGCAGCGAGGAATGATTCATCGGCAACCAGGCGAGCTTTACCCGCCCCTCCCCAAGCAACCCAGCCGCCGTGAAGCTCTGCCGTTTCTCGGGGCCGGATGAAGCGGCGTTGACCGGGATCAGAGAATCGGGCTGAACTGTCTCACCGAGATCGGCCATCGCATTGGCGAGTGCCTGCGCTGCAGAAATAGGCGGTGATGATTCCAGGAGGACTCTGTTAGGTTGATCTTGGCCGGAAGCCTGTTCAATGTTAACGAGGAAGCGGCTTGACACATTCACTAACCGTCCTGATCTCGCTATGTGCCCTTTGAACCTCGCTCCGAACACCGCTATGCCGTCCAACTGCTGTTGCCAGATTGTGGTGCGCATCCCATTGTATTCAGTGACGAATTCGCGCTCCACGAGCGCGTCGGCCAGCGCCTCAGTGCCATACCCGAACAACGCCTCGTTCTCGATCAGAAAGGCCTTGATCGCCCAGTGAGGATCATCCGGGCCGAGGCCAAGGTCACCTGTCCGCTTCACCTCCTCCTCGGGGGTCTTGCTCAGGAAACCGATCCTGCAGATCCAGATGGGAGAGCCGCTGACCGGGTCGTAGTCTATGCGCACGTCCGGGAAGCGGGCCTGCAATTGTGCCGCAGCCAGATCCCTCTCCGCGGAAACCTGCGGGTCCGGCGGCAGGATCGTTCGCTTGTCATAGCCTTGCGTTGAAGCGGAGAGCGGCAGGGCCGCATGCATTCCCTGAATCGAGGCAACCACAGCGATAACAACCACCCCGAGGTTTATTCTTGCAATCCTAATACTCACGGCTGAATTCCTTTCTTAGTTTTGGGTTTAAGGACGTAAGCACTGTTCCCAACGAAATTCGTGGCGACGCTCCGCACAGCGGTGAAGGGGCCGGTCTGCGTGTCGCCCCAGGCCCAATACTCCCATGTTCCTGTGTAAGTGTTAGGACCAAGGTCCCCGACCAGGCCAACGTTGGAATCATACACGTTAGTGGGCCACGACACGCTACACTGGGCCGAATCGAGCTGTGCGGTGCCGATCGTGTATCCTGTCCCTACCATTACGTCGAGCCACCAAGGGACCTCGGTCTCCGGACCGACGTATCGGAGATCACGCGAGCCATGAAGCTCATAGGCAAACGGAGAACCTGGCAGCGGTTGGGTCATTGATGAGATGGTGAGACTACCAGTGACGACCAACGTGCCTTGGGTGTCAAAGGCCTGAAAATCCCAGACCCCAAGGGGATTGGGCCGCAGCCATGCGACCCGGTAAAAGGCCTGCGCGTTGGTCGCGGGCACTTGGAGCGACAGGAGATTGGTACGCGCCCAGTTCAGGTCGGCCACAGTGCCGATAACGCTCCAAGGGCCAGCCGGGGTGGGCGCGGATTCGACGTTGTAGAAGGCCCGGTAGATGTAGTTGCTCCAAGTCAGTTCGCCGTTTGGCGTCAAGGAGATAATGCGGGGTTGAGCCCGACCTGCCGCCCCGGCAAGCACTAAGGCTGCCACGACGAGAAGGGCCCGCTTCATTCGCTTTTCGCTGTACACATCTACCAATCTCGGCTGCGCCTGTGCGCCGGTTTGAGTCTTAGGAATAGTGGGAGGCCCCAACAATCGCCCAAGTCACGGGCTCCAGACTAGCGTCAGCAATCGTGGCGGGGAAGGTAACCAAAAGGCTACCCCCCCCCCTGTGCCATTATTGGCGCGGAATGTGCTGTGGCTAAGGTCCTTCGTCATGCAGGCTGGGCGCCTGATGCTCCGCAAGTTTTGGCTACAGGTCGCGTGGCGACAGGTTCGCGCTGTGCCAGTGCTCGACAGCTTCGGCGCGGTTGGCGGCGTGCAGCTTTAGGAAGATGCGATGCTGCAGCTTGCGAAGCAGCGCGTGGCTGATGTGCAGGCGGCCGGTGATTTCCTTGTAGAGCAGTCCTTGTTGAAGACAAGCAAGAACCTGATCTTCGCGGGCGTCCAATGCGCAGGGACCCGCTCCGGCAGCCGGGGAGTTGCCGCCTGACGCTGAGGCGCAGCCCGCCGCGCGGGCATGGCGGTGGGCCTCGGCGATGATGGCGGCCTGAGCATCCACACATAGGGCGGGCAGCCCCTTTGCGGCCCGCTCGATCATACCGGCCAGGTCGTGCCGGGCGAGTGGTTCGACCAGGCAACCGTCGGCGCCCGCGAGCAAGGAGGAAAAGGCGAGGTGGGCGTCCACCGGGTCCAGGAGAACGATAAGGCGGGACGACGGCCAAAGGAGCTTGAGTTCCGTGATGAGGCCGGGGCCGGGGAGAGGTGGGGCGCCGACGGCGGCCAGTACGACGCGGGGAGGGCGGGGGGCGTGATGCGTGATGCGTGAAACGCGATGCAAGGTGGGAAAGAAGAGCAGGGTCCAGCGGTCGGCGTGCGGCGCGAGGGCGTGTCGGACAGCGACACACGTAGGATCATCGGCGCCCACGACGGCGACACGAAGGCGTTTTGCCCCGCTCACTGCATGCTTAGCGGCGTGTGCCGGACGAGGGCGTTTCTCGCCCGTCGTTTGGGAACCGCAGCCTTGAGCCGCCATTCCCTTGCTTCGCATTTTATCGGTCCTTATGGAAGTTTGCACGTTGCGCTCCTGCCAATCATACGTAACGAGCGTGGCCTTTCTTTCAAAAAAGTGACACGTCCGCAGTGCGGCTGTGGAAAAGCAGGTGCGGTAAGCCGCCGTAATCACCGAGACGTAAGCGGGCGTCCTTAAGCGGGTCCAGAATGGCGAAATGGAGCCCGTCGGGCGCACGCGGCGGCGCTTGGTTTGGTTCGGACAGCTCGCGCCAGCGTCGAAGGCCGATACGAAGCGCGGAGTGCAGAGTGGCCAGTCTGGCCTTGGCGCGGCGCGCCCTGGCGCTCCAGGATTGTTCCTCTCCTCCTCGCCGCGAACCGGCGCCGGGATCTGTCATTCCTCTGCTCACCATAAGAGTTCCTTTGTTTCGGGGGCCCGCTAGGCCGACGGCATTTTAGAGCAGGGTGGCATCAGTATGTCAATGCTGAATTGAGCTTGCAGTAAGTGGGATGGAGCCGGGGGCTCGGGACAGCACCGGAGAAAACTTCAGCCGCAGAAGGTGGTCACAATCCGTGACCACCTGTTCCTTCTCCTCCACTTAGAGGAGAGAAGCAGTCAGGCGCACTGGGGCTTCAGGACCAGGCCCCGCCGCGCGGCAGATGGCAAATGGCAGACGAGATCATGCGCGGGTGGAAAGGATGGGTTCATGGAGAGGAAGCATACTGGGCGACTGTGAAACGGAAGGAGGTCCATGGGAAGAAGCAAGGGGCTATGAACGGCCTGCGCCAATGACCGATTCCGTTGGCACCGCTATGGTTGCCTTGCCCAGCCGAACCTGGTCGCTGCCGAACGCATGATACACTCGCACCTGTCGAGAGCGGGAGAGCGGCCGGTTGTCGAGGCTGTGCAAAGTGAACACGACCGGCGCGCTGTAGGATTGGCCGCCGTAACTCAGCGCATGAAAGGCGACGAACGTTTTCGACTCAGCGATAAAGCCATAGGGCGGCAGTTCGACGGTGCCGCTGGAGCGCGACGCGAATGTAAAAGCAGTGCCGCCCGTGTTCACAACCACCCCCACCGCGTCCGCGCCTTCGCCGAAAATGCTCTCCTGGACCTTCCGGTCAGGCGTGAGGAATTGATGCTGAGTCATCCGCATCCGCGCGGTCAATTCATTGAGCGGCGACAGAATCTCGTATGTGTTCTTGACGAAACGGTCCATCGGGTGCAGTTCCGCCGCCCAGCCGCCATCCGCTCGCACGAACAGGGCGGGATTGGGCGCATTCGATGCCGGCGCGGTCGCCGGCTTGAACTCGCTCTTCCAGTATAGATGCCGCGGAATGGAGTGGTAATTCAATGGGCGCGCGAGGCTGATGTGCTCGAGCACATACTCGGCGGCGCGCTGCGGGTCATAGCCGTATTTGCCGTACATGGCGATGCAGTCGTGATAGACCAGCTCGAAGAGCGGCACCACGGTCGCGCCCAGCTTGCTCATCAGGTTCGCGTCGTGGTAGGAGTGGCCACTCACACCCGTGAGGCCCTCAAAGAAGTCGCTGTGCGGGATGGCCCATTCGCGTCCGCATTCGCTGCCGAAGATACCGAACACCTCGCGGCCGTAATCGGACAGGGCCTGCTTCCATTTCATATCGTCCCAGCGAGTGAGTGGATGCGCCGGGTCAAAGCACTCCTGGAGGCCGGCGGCATAAGTGGTATCAATGAAGTAGGCGTCCGCGCCGGAGAGGGCTTTGACCGCCGGCAGGTTCTGCGGACGCCGGGCCAGATCGAGCGCCATTTGGGAGCAAGTGAGGTAGGCGGTGCCCCCGGCCCAGTGGCCGCCGCGAGCCAGCTTGCCGTCGGGCGTCTTCATGATCAGCTTCTCGTCCCAGGAAGGGGAATCGTGGTAGATGTCCTGGTAATTGTCGTGGAGACAGAACAGGTAGCCGAGATTGCGCACCCGTCGGGCGCAGTCCGAGAACGCCGCGTCGCCCCCGCACTCAGGCGCCGTGGGCAGAATGTCCGGATGCTGGTTGTCATAGCCGCGATGGATCCAGCCGCCCATAATAAAGAGAACACGGTCGAGCTTTAGATCGCGTTTGAGGTGTTCGGCCACTTGCGCCGATTCCTCGAACGTCCAATTCACATGCACGGCTTCTTCCTGCGTGCTTTCGGCGTTCATGCGGCGGTCAAGCGTGCTCCAGAGCTTGTAATTAACCGCGCCAAACAGCTTGGCCCGCTGGGGATTGGTCTTTAGCTTCTCGTCCCACGTGACCAGCCAGCCTTTCTCCCCGGCCACTTTTCGATAGGCCCGGGCGATGGTCACATAATCACCTTTGCCCAGGAACTGGATGCGGAAGGACTTGGCGGATTTGCCAAGCACCAGTGAAGCTGAGAGCCTCTGGCGCCCGGCAGGTGAAGGGTTCCCGGCAACGGTGCTCTTCAGCTCGGCGGCCACGTAAGGATCATGCCAGGTGAACATCGCGGCGGAGCCCCCTTGCACAATCCCCAGCATCTCCATGTGGCAGCCTTCGTATTCAAAAGTGCCAAAGCGATGGGTGAAGCGGAAGAAGTGGGTTTCAATCTTCGCGGCACCCGGCGGCGGCTCCGCCGCGAAGCTCTTGAAGGCAAGCGTGCCGGCGGCCCATAGGATGATGGGCACCAACAATCGCCGAAGGCTGATAGTATTATTCCTCATAAGCGCAAGGGTCCCGGCAATCACCACTCAGACAAAGCGGACAGTTTCACCGCCTCGCCAGCTTCTTCCGCTTTGGGCGGATTCGGCACCAATAGCACGGCGAGCCGTGAATCGTTGATCCCGGTCAGATGAATCGCCAGCTTCCGAACGCGCTCGTTCTTCGCCTGCCCCTCAGGGTGCGGCGAAGTCGGCAAGGGCTCGGCGTCCATGAGTTGGAATCTTGCGTCCGGCGGCGAGAGAATCTCCGCCCGGAGTTGCGCGCCACCTTGCTGGAGATTGGCCACTCGGCCGTCGCTCTCTATTCTCGCGCTGGCCCGAGTGTGCATGAACCACCAGAGATCAATCGGCTTCTCTGCCCGGATTTCGTCCTGGACCACGACCTTCTCGCGGTCCAGGAGCGCAATTCCGCGCCAGACGCGGCTCGCGTTCTTGGCGTAGGCAGGGGTGAGATCGGCAATAGCAAACGCCCGCTTCGGCGCGGACTCAAATCGAGTAATCTGCGTCTTGGCCGCCGGGTCCTGTTCTGGGGCCGCAGTCGGGTTGATGACCAATGTGTTGTGGCCTTCGGCGCGCAGGCGGTAGTAGGTCCACCGTTGGCCGCCAAAATAGCCGGGCAAGTTGTAATCATCCGCACCCAGGTCCATCGCCCAGCGCACACCCGCGGCGTCTAACACAAAGCTGCCGAGGTCGAGGTGGCTATGGTTGGCTTTGTTGTCGCCCGCCTTGAACCCGACGAATAGCGCCTGCGGATTGTCCCAGTCGCTGCGCAAGACGGCGACTTCGGCTCCGCGGAAATACTTGTCGAGCGGCAAGCCGGCTGTCTTCGGGTTAGTGCCCGCCGGGTCGTACCAGTGTAGATCCAGCGCAGTGGGTGAGGTGGCCCGGCGCTCATACCAGGCGAGCACCGGCTGGTTGAACTTGCGCGCCAGCCAGAACATTTGGGAGGCGAAAATGGCGTGGTCGCCGCCATCCGCGTAGTTGAAGGTGCGGCCCAGCGGCCCGGTCACGTAGATAGGAAAGAGCCCGGTGTCCTTGAACGCCTCGATTTGCGACAATCCGAAATCCCCGCCCAGGGCGGTCTGGAGTCCCGCAAGGAAGACGACATTGTAGAAGGTGGCGTAATCCCAATAACCCGGGCCTTCCTTCCACGCGCCATCCGGCGCGAATTCGGCCATAGCGAGCTGAATGGATTCCAGGGCATCATGCATAATCTCACCGGCGAGCTGGGGCTCAACATCGGCCAGGGCGAGGGCTCCCATGCCGACGCCGCCATTGCAGACCTGGTTCCAGTTATGGCGCACCCGGGTCCAACTGCTATGAGCGCGATAAAGCCCCAGCGCAGGCTTCAGGCCCTTCTCCACCATCGCCTGCTGCAAGGTTGCGCGTTGCTCGGGCGTCCACGTGTCGTAGAGCCAGTCGTAACCGATGGCGAAGGCGTGCGTCATCTCCGCCGTGTCCAGGAAATGCCGGGGATTCCAGTCCGGGAAGCTGGCCGCAGCAGCCAGTTCCTGCCAGGCGCGCTCGGCGTACCGTTTGTCGCCGTCCAGGCGTTGCAGCAATGCCAGCGTATAAACCCGGTTCACGACCCGGCGGCTGGTGGCCAGCAGCCGCAGACCATCGGGGATCTCGTAGCGCGAGGGCGCGGCGCTTAAGATATTCTGGGCCTGGGCCTGAAGCTTGGTATGCCAAGCCTGAAGTTGTGAGTCGGAGGCCGTCCGCTTGCTTAGCTCGGCGAAGTCCTGCGCCGTGGCGAGGAGGCGTGGGTGCGCTTGATGGAGGCGGGCGAGAATGTTCGTCGCGGAAGGAATCGGCACGACTGGTTCAGGAGCTTCGGCCCCGGCTGCCGCTAGCGTTGACAGGCCGAGCAAGGCAAAGCTGGCTAGCGCAGCGACAAACAGAGCCACGGCTAGCTTAGTTTTCATGTGGTTAATTCAAACCGGTTTTTCTGCCCCCGCTGCCAATGAACCTCCTTGGTGAGCGACTGGCCGCTGGGCAACCGGGCCGTGATGCGATGCGTGCCGTAAAAGGCGCGCAGTTTGACCTCGCCACTGGCATCGGTGGTCCCTTCCGCCTTCGTCCACCAATCGCCTTTGATCAAGGACATCAGGCGGTCGTAAGACGGCTTGGGCGACATATCACGCCGCAACCAGCCGGCCGGCGCGCGTTGCCACGCGCCCAAGTCGGAGAAGTCCCACCAGGTGATCGCCTGAACGGCCGGATGGGAAAAGAGCATGGTGTAAAACTTCGCCGTCTGGTCCGCCTGACGGGCTTCGCCCTCGGCACTCGTTTCGCCCCAATTCTCCCCCGGCCCCTTGCGCGGGCCGCTTACGATGGTGGATTCGGTGAAGTGCAGCGGCCGCCCGAGCTTACTGTATGTGTCACATCTGTCCTGCACCGTTTGCAGTGGCCAGACGCCGTCGTGCATGTGGCTTTGAATGCCGGCAACGTCAAACAAGGGCTTTCCTTGGTCCCGAAGGCTGTCCAGGATCCTGTAATAGGCGGCATCGGTGCGGTAATCGTTCACCACCAGCGTCGCTTGCGGGTTTGCGGCGCGGGCGACTTTCAAGTGCTCTGCCACATAGGCGACGGCGCCCAGGGTTACGGCCCAGTCAGCCATTTTCGTCTGGTTGGGTTTATCAGCCAGATGCGTCGCCTCGTTGACAACGTCCCAGAAGTTGATGCGGCCCTTGTAACGCGAAATGATTTCACGCACGCGCGTGGTAGAGAGTCGCTCAATTTCCTTCGGATCATTCGGAAGCCAGGCGGGTGAGCCCGCCGGGTGGTCCCAAACCAGCGGATGGCCCTTGCAGGTGATACCGTGGCCGCGGGTCCAGGCTGCGACCTGGTCCGTGTATTCGTAATGCGGATTGCCCTGCTCAGGCTCATAACTCGCCCAGTAGAAGGCAAGGGTGCAGTAGTTCAGCAGGGCGGTGAACCGCTGGCGGTATTGTTCCTCGAGCTCGGGCGCGCCGCAGCGGCCAAACATGAAGAAGTTGCAGCCGAACAGAAAGTCGTGGCGGAGCTGCTCCACCTGGACCTTTGCACCCGGAATCAGCTTACCTCTTGCACCCCGCACCCTGACAGTGCCATCGCCCCTCCGATGCTGGTCAATGCGGGCCTTCGCCTGCGCGAGGATCTCGTCGTCGGTTGGTATTGCTTTCGCTTCCTGAGCGGACCAGGAGGGGTGGCTGAACATCAAGATGGCGGTGCCGGCGCCGGCTCTAAGGAATGTTCGTCGGTTCACACCCACAGCAAACAACAAAGAGGCTCCTTGCTAAAGCCAAAAATCCTGGAACCGGGTCCAGTGAACCCGGCCTGGAGCGGACCGGTTTGTGCCGAAGTCGCTGGTGTTCGTGCGGCGAATTGAATCACAATTGCCGGCGAAACCCTGCCATTCCTGGCCTGCTTCGCTATGGGGTGGGCACCCCGGTGCGGAATGGATGATTGATAAGCTGGCTTGATTGAAAAGGCTCCTTGGAGGGGGTTCTATGGGTATAGGATGGTACCAGGGTGGTACCAGACCGGTGCCGGACCGCCCCGCCTGGGGGCCAAAGGGGTGGAAGTATTCGATCTGCTTATGAGAAAGCCCTGCCCCTCCGGGCGCTCAGACCTAGCGGCAGGAAAGCCAGCGGCCGTACCGGCCTTCGCGCATATAGGCCCGCTCGGAGCCGTCCGAGAGCACCTCGTAGAGCTTGGTCTCCCGCAGGCGATAGCGGCGCCGGCACGCAACGCATTCGTATTCGATGAGAGGCGGCTCCTGCGGCGTGGGCTCGGCGGGCTTAACCACGAGCCAATCCGCCCCGGCCCGATCTGGCCAGTTGCCGGAATGAGAGTGTCCGCAGCGGCAAGGGGGCAGGAGCCGGGTCGCGATTTCCCGCGTTGCCGGAAGAGAGGGGTTCGGAGATGTCATAAATAGGCGGCGCATTGCCGCTTGCCCGTAACACTGCGCCGTTGAGGCGGAATTTCAAGCTCGAATTTTCGAGTGACGGATTAGTATTGCCCCTGTCTAATCAACATGTATATCATGTGTGGGCGGGTTTGGTTCGCAAGATGAACAACCAGGAATTGAGCGGACTTGCGGCAGGAACAGCGAAAGCGGCCTTGCTGGTGGTGGGCGTGCTCGGGCTGGCTGTGGGCGCTGTAATGTCAATCCATGCTCAGGAGGTCACCGGAGGAACGAACTCGCTTGGTGGTCAAAGCGTGACCGCTAGCCTCGACTACCGGGAACTCAATTACAGTATCGTCAGTTGGGGCCTGCAGGTAAGCCCAAGGTCTTCGGCTTTCAAGAAGGAGCCTGTTTTCAGCGAGGGCAAGGTCATTCGTGGCATGCTGCCATTGGGCAGCAGCACAAGCGACGAGATGGGTTTTGCGTGGGACCGCACCGCGGGGAAGTTTTACCTGGACCTGAACCGGAACCTGGACCTGACGGATGATCCGGCAGGGATCTTTTCGCGCGCGGGAGAGTCCAGTGGCGGCTTCCAGTTCTACAGGGACGTTCATTTACCTTTCAAGACACCGGTGGGCAGCCGCTCCATGCTGGTGGATCTCACTTTCTACGACTACGGGCGGCTCAACTGTACGGCGGCGTTGCGGTCTTTGTGGCAAGGCAAGGTGACTTTGCAGGGGGAGGAATGGCAATTGGGCCTGGTATGGAACCCGCTCGATCAACGAGCGTCGCTGGAGAGCGGCAGCCTGTTGCTGCGGCCCTGGGACGAGCGGAACAAGCCGTTTAGCCTCTACAACGGAACGCTGGAAACAGTTCCGTTTTCGCGCAAGCTGTTTGTGGGGGGCCGCGCCTACCAGTTGCGCTGCACCAATGACGTCCCGGGCGACCTCGCCCGGTTGCAGATGCAGTTCACAGAGGAGCAGCCGAAGCTGGGAGAGCTGAAGATCACGGGCAGTTTTATTCAGCGGGTGACGCTCGAAGACGGACCTTACCTGGTTGTTCTCGACCAACCCGGGAGCACGGTCAAGGTGCCGGTAGGCCGGTATGGCACAAGCAAGGTGTGGTTGAGAAAGGGCGGAGCTGAGGCGTATCTGGGCATCGGGATGCAGGGTGGGGCAGGGCGGATCACCATCAGTGAGAAAGCGCCGGCGGTGCTAACGGCAGGTGGGCCGTTGACGAATTCGGTCGCCATCGCCCGCCAGGGGAGGAAGCTCTCGCTGAATTACCAATTGGTTGGGGCGGGTGGGGCCTATCAGATGGTCAACCAGGACCGCTCGCACCCGCCGGAGTTTACGGTCTATCAGGGCGATAAGAAGGTTGCGTCTGGCAAGTTCGAGTTTGGGTGAGGCAGCACCTGCTCGTACTCATGGCGAGTACCTCTTACGACGGCAGGCAAGTTGAAGGTAGTGGCCTATGCTGACCTTGGGGGGCTGGGATCAAAGCAGGGCGCGCCGGTCATCTATGACTGGGTGCCCCCGAGCCTGATACCGCAAGTCCTGCCGTGGCTGGCAATCCTGGCACTGCTGATGTTGAAGCCCAACCGGAACGCCTCGGCCTGGTGGATTTGGGTGCCGCTGGCCTGTGTAGGTGGGCTGGCCTCCGCGCCCGAGTCGGTGTTGGAGTTGCTCCCCTCGTCGCAGTTCGGGCTATTCCTGGATTTGATCAGCGCTTTGGGCTTCGGGGTAGCGGCGGTGTGGCTGTTGTCGAGCTACCTGGGGTGGAAGCACCGCATGTTGGCGTTCCTGGGAATTCTGCTGTCCCAGGCCGCGTTCAGTGTGTTGGCTTTTGCGTTCAGACAAGACTGGCGAGGCTTCGGGGTGGAGACGCTCCAGTTGGGGATTTTCCTCGTGGCGAGCGTTTTGGTTATTTCAGTGGCGCTGACCCTGGCTGGCTTGGTGTGCCGCAGGCGGTATGGCTGGCTGCGGCTGAGCTTGTGGCTGGTTGCGGCGCTGGTGGTCGTCTGGTCGCTGATTCTTGGACCGTTCTTCATTATCATGATGCTTTCCAGTAATGGCAACGTCCCGCCGCAGGTATTATTGCAGGTCGTGGCGGCGGCGACAGGGATCACGGCCGGGGTGCTCCTGCCGTTCTTGCTGCTGTCGTTTGCCAACGGCTTTTATCGGGAGCGGCTGAAGGGTTTGTTGCACCTGAGCGGCATGCCGGCGCCACCTGTGATCACCCCGCCGGCGCCGGTTCTGGCTGAGGCCGCCGGAACCTGAGGCGGAGCAAGGTAGCGGCGAAACAAATGCGGAAGAGCGGGGTTAGTAATATCGGCGCAAGTTTGAATGGAAGCAGGCTGGGGCTGGTCTAATACGGGAGCAGAGGTTCTGAAAGAGCAGGGTTGTTAGCGGGTAGTGGTTTGCGGTGCAAACACAGTCAAGTTAACCGAAAGGACCGTTTATATGAAACTGTTCACTGGGATGGTCAGGTGGGGCGCACTCGCCGCGATGGTCGTGGGGACCACGGTGTCAGCGCAAAAGGAGCAATGGCTCGATTACCATGTGAGCCGCGATGGCCGGGGCTTTCGCTACCTTACGCTCACCACGAACCCGCCGCCCAACGTCAAGCTGCCCAAGTTCAACGCGCAGCCCTACTTCGCGCAATGGACAACGCCAATGGACCCGGCCGGGCGGTGGCTGTGCCTGGACCGCACGAAGAAGTCGGGGCTTTACGACCGCGTGTATTTTGACAGCACTGGCAACGGGCGGCTGGATGACAAGACACCGGTGGGCACCTCGCGCAGCGATCAATACAGCGCCTATTTCGAGCCGGTGCGGGTGGTGTTTAAGGGCGAAGACGGGCCGATCACGTATCACCTCGTGCTGCGGTTCATGCAGTATGACGCGGGCAACGTGAACCTGCTGGCTTCTTCCGGCGGCTATTACGCGGGCAAGGTAGATATCGGCGGGAAGAAACGGCAGATCGAACTGATTGATGGGAACGTCAACGGGACTTTCAACGACCGGGGAGCCAACATGGGCGATTCCGACTGCGTGATGATCGAGGGAGACAAGGTCGGCCAACGTTACCTGGGTAAGTTGCTGGAAGTGGATGGCCAGTTTTACCAAGTCGAGGTGGCCCGCGACGGTGCGTTCATCAAATTGCAGGAGGCGGAGAACGTCGTGCTGGGCCACGTGCGCGTGCCGGAGACCATCTCGGAGTTTATTGCCTTCGGCGAGAACGGCCACTTTGTGCGCAATCCGGCCAAGGGCGAATTCACATTGCCGGCCGGGGAGTATCGCATCCAGGACTGGAAGATTAACCGCAAGGACGATAAAGGGGCGGCTTGGGAGCTTTCGGCCTACAACTTTAACGAAACTGCCCGGTTCGAGGTCACCGCAGACAAACCGGTATCGCTGGAGGTGGGTGAGCCGATGCTGGTCTCGATGCAGGTCCAAGGACCGAACAGCCCACCCGGAGCGAGGGACACCACCAGGCAGGTGACTTTCAATCTTCGGTTCCAGGGGCACTACGGCGAAACGCTCCAGATCATGAAGGGCAACGAACGGCCACGCGGGCCGCGGTTGACGCTGACCAGCCTCGATGGGACTTACCGGTACACCAACACCTTCGAGTTTGGGTGAGGCAGCGTTTGTTCGCTCTCATGGCGAGAGCCCAAAACGGTCAAACGTCCCATCATTGCCACTGCCGGTTTTACCAGCCCATTCCAGGTGGTGACCCGCCAATTGACGCTCAAGGCCACTGACCGGAAGCCTCCGGAGCTCGGTCCGAAGGTGCGCGTCGAAGCGGTGCATCTGAACCCGGCAGGCGATGATAAGGCGCTGATGGTGCTCGTCAACGGGGCCGGCCTGAGCTACTCCAAAAAGGACGGTTTGCTGGAGCAGGACACCGACGCGAAGAACATGTGGCGGGGCGACTGGACCGCAAACCTCAGCCTTGAGTTTGAGCTGGCCGAACCGGCAACGCTCGGGACCATCGAGGTCTGGAACTACAACGCCGAATGGCATACCCCTGACGGCGTGCGCAAGGCCGATGTGGCCGTGTCATCCGACGGGACGACCTGGCAAACGGTGCTGCGTGGCGCAGAGTTCGCGGAGGCGGAAGGCACTTCAGATTACGACGAGCCCATAAGGTTAAAGCTCCCGGGCGTAATGGTCCGCAAAGTCCGATTCGAGAACATTGTGGCTTGGAATGACAAAGGCAAGGTGGGCTTGAGCAAGGTCGTCTTCCACCAGGCTGTGGGTGCGCAGGCCGGAATAAGGACGCCCTAAGACGGGGCGAGCAACATCCTCGTCCGCAACCTCGAATTGGAATGGGTCGCGGCACGGGGGGCTACCGAGCACGCGGTTTACCTGACGACGGCCAGTGACGACCTGACGCTCGCGGGCAGTACCAGTAAGACCGGCGTGGGAGTGCTGGAATTTAGGCCATTCAGATTTCAAGGCAGGCGCCTCGCCTGCCTTACTACGTAATGGTCTAGATCGAGAGGATGGGGAGGATCGAGATTGAGCGGGAACTAGAATACCGACTTTATGCTATGAAAATGAATCGGCTTTTCACCTTGTTGTTGGGCACCACCGCGGCGCTCGATATTCTCACAGACGCAGGTGCCGCTCAGAGACTTCAGAGCATCGTCCAGCGGGTATCAGCCACCGAAGCCCAAACCAACGCTGCTTCGGCCAAGACCTTCCGCATCGCCGGCATCACCGTGGACGCCGACGGCAAGCCCATCGTGGGCGCGGTCGTGGAATGTTACCAGTACGGCAGCGGCGGCACGCCGTTCGCCTTCAATGAGATGGAGGTGAAACAGCGCCTTACCTCCGGGACAAACGGCGCGTTTGAATTCCAGGTTTCGCCCGTCACTACAATCCTGCTCGGGCGCAAGCCCGGCCTGGCGCCCGCATGGGCTCAATACTGGAATCTGACCAAGGACACGACGGAGCAGCACCTGATCTTCACGCCGCCGACGACGCTGACGGGAGTTGTGGTTGATCAAGCAGACAAGCCCGTCGCCGACGCCGAGGTGTGGGTTAATTACGCCTGCATTGTGAGGGACAGGGAAGAGGGGGGCGTGTCTTATGCCTATCTGAACGGCAAGCCCCTACGCGATTCCTTTTCCACCCGGACAGCGGCGGACGGCAAGTTCGTGATACAGGGTTTTCCCACAAATGCTTCGGCCGACCTGACGGTCAGTAAACCGGGCAAGTCCCTGCGCGAACCCCAGCGGGATGGCATTAGCCCCGACACGATGCGGTGCCAACCTGGGCAGAAGGACGTTCGGCTGGTTCTTGAGCCGGCGGGCGGCATCGAGGGCAAGGTTGTAGCCAAGGACACGGGCCGACCGTTGGCCGGCATGAGCCTCTGGCCGCAGCCGACTCAAGGGGGTTCTTCCGGCGGCGGAGAACGCAAACCGGCTGAGTCGGGCGCGGATGGCACGTTTCAGTTGGCTGATCTGGCGCCCGGCAGCTACCAACTGCAGGCCCTGTTCGGCACTAACCAACTCCCGGAATGGGTCGCAGAAAGAGTATCGGTTACGGTGGAGAGCGGCCAGACCACGCGCGACGTGCAGGTCCCCGCCACCCGGGGCGGCTTCCTGGAAGTAGGGGTGCTGGGGAAGATTGATCACCAGCCTGTCGCCGGGGCCGGCGTCAACGCCTTCAAAGAGGCCTACCAGGGCTACGCGACCTCGGGGACCAATGGCCTTGCCCTCCTGCGCTTGCCGTCCAGCGAGTACCAGGTCTCGGCTTACAAGGATAACTCACGCTCTGAGCCAACCGCCGCGACTGTGGAGGCTGGCCGGACGAACCACCTTGAGATCGAGCTTAACCCACCGCCGAAGATCGCGGGTGTTGTACGGGATGCTTCCGGCAAGGTAGTACCCGATTTGCAGGTCTCCCTGTTCCCCAATTGGGGTCAGAACGCCGGAGGAGCCAAAACGGATACCAAAGGGCATTATGAGATGGCCTGGGAACCCCAACGGTTCGGGCCTTCGGGAGGGGGCTTTTGCTTGCTGGCTCGCGATGTCGTGCGAAACCTCGCCACCGCGCAGGACATCGAAGAAAGCACAACGACGCTAGATCTCCGCCTGGAGCCGGGCCTGGTCGTCGTGGGCCGGGTAGATGACGTAAATGGCAAACCGTTGAGCAATGCCACCGTGCGGGTTTATCTCTGGTCGGGGAATTCAGGCTCACAATTCGACGAGAAGCCGATCCGAACGGACACCCAGGGGCGATTCGAGATCACGGCCATGCCGCCGGGCCGGAGATACAGCCTGGATGCCACGGCCAAGGGCTATGGTTCGGCCAACCAGAACATCCAGGAGAACGCCGATACCAACCGGGTTGAACTGGAGCCGTGTGTGCTCAGGGTTGCTGATCGCAAGCTGGCCGGCGAAGTCGTGGATACGGATGAAAAACCGGTCGCTAGGGCTAACGTGTTCATGTATGGCCAGGGCCAGCCGAACACCTCGGTGCGGACCGATGACAAGGGACGGTTCAAGTTTGACGAGGTCTGCGAGGGCACAGTCCAGCTCTCCGCCAGTTCCCAGCGCGCTTTCGGGAACACCCGGGCTGAGGCGGGCGACACGAATGTGGTCATCCGGCTGGGTGTAAATCAGTCCTACTCTGTGCGTGAAACGCCCCGGCGCCCCTCGCTGAAGGGCAAGCCGCTGCCCGACCTCGCAGCGGTGGAGTTGGGCGGCGATACGGCTCCCGCCGGCAAGCCGGTCCTGCTCTGCCTGTTCGACATCGAACAACGCCCCTCGCGCCGTTTCGTGAAGCTGTTGGCCGAGCAGCACGACGCCCTGAGACAGAAGGGGCTCACCGTGCTGGGCTTGCAAGCAACCGTCGCTACGGTTGATTCGTTCAAGGAATGGAAGGACGGGAACCCCGTGCCGTTCCCAGTGGGCCGCCTGGCGGAGAAGGCGGACAAGACTAAGTGGGCCTCCGAAGTCGAGTCGTTGCCGTGGCTGATCTTGACTGATGGAAACCGCCGTGTGACCGCCGAAGGCTTCGCCATCGAAGAATTGGACGCGAAGCTCAAAGGCTTCCAGGATTGATTTTTGTGAACTCAAACAAGCTGACTCCTCTACTTCGTTGCCCGGAGCGGATGCTCCTGGCTCTGACTTTGCTGGCCGCGCCTGGCCTGGCTAGGCCGCAGGAAAGCGCGCCGGCAGCCGTGCCCGCCATAAACCGAACCGCCCTCGCGCAGTCCCGGGAGGACCGTGAGCGTGAAGTGGACAAACAACATCTGCGCGTCATTTACCAGGCCATCCAGGCCTATCGCCAGAAACATGGCGATATGCCCAACTGGCTCTCGGACCTCGTCCCGGACTTTATTTCGGACACGAACGTCTTGATGTCTCCGGTCGAGTTGCGCACGGGCCGATCCGTGTTGTGGGGCTATGGCGACCCCAAAGTGAGGAGTTCGTATATTTACGAGTTCAACCAAAGCGACTCAGGCCGAAAGGGGGATCAGGACGTTGCCTTGACCATGAGGCAATGGAAAATGCTCCAGATGGAGGAGTTTGGCCCAGTGGTCCCGATGCTGCGCTGCCACTTACACGATCCCATTCTGAACCTGAGCTATTCGGGGGAGGTTTATGAAACCGCCCTGTTCTGGGAATCGGATACAAATACCCTCGCCCTCATGGCCAGAGTTGGGTCGGGCCCGGGCGCCCGCGAAGGCCAGAAGTTGCGGTTGACGGCCCTGGACGCCGCCAGCGGCGAACCGGTCCCGGCAGCCGAAGTCGAGGCCTCCAACCGGCAGAGCGAGTTCGGGCCCCTGCCGCCCCGCCATATGACGACCGACGCCAAGGGACAGTGCGAAGTCAACCTCGGCGGCAAGAACCCGAAAGGAATCCGCTTGCGCGTCGGCAAACCCGGCTACGCCAACGTCCAGGAAGAGTGGGGCGAGGGATCGATCCCCGACGAGTGGACCGCGCGGCTGCAGAAGGCGGTCATGGTGGGCGGCCTGGTCAAAGACACCCAGGGCAAAGCGGTTTCCGGCCTGATCGTGGTCGTCAGCGGGCTTGAGCGCGACTCGGTGGGCCAGGTCACCCGGACCGAATACGATTCTGTGCGCACCGATGCGTCCGGCAAATGGAGCAGCCAACGTGTGCCCGCCGGGTTTGACAGCTTGGCCTTGAGCCTCTCCCACCCCGAATTCGTGCCGGTGGAATACGACCAGGCGACGCCTCAGGCCGCCACTGTCAAAGTAGTCTCCAAAGAGAGCCTTCTGGCCGGCACGGCGGAAATGCAAGTGCAGCCGGGGACCGTGGTGGAAGGCAAGGTCCAGGACGCAAAGGGGCAGCCCATTAGCCAAGCCCAGGTCCTGCTCCAAATCACCAAAGACGACGAGACCAGCAGCCAGCGCGGGGAAACCAGCGCCGGGGGCCATTTCCGGTTTGTCGTTACGACGACCGGCACCGCTACCCTGGTCGCCGAGGCCGGCGGCTTGGCGCCCAAGCACTTGGCCCTGGCGGCACTCGAAGGCCAACCGGCCCTTGAACCCGTGACTCTGACGCTGCCCAAGGGCCGGACTGTGCAAGGACGTGTGGTGGACGCGGAAGGCAAGGCCGTCGCCGGCGCCAACATTGTGGTGGCCTCGTGGAACAACGTCGGGCCGCTCAAATGGCATTCGGAATCCGACGCCGACGGGCGCTTCACGTGGGACTCCGCGCCGAGCGAACGCACACTGCTCCAGTTTTCCAAATCCGGTTTCAAGGACCGGCTCGACGAATTGCCCTCAGCCGGAACACGTGACTGGTCGATTCGCCTGGACAAGCCCTTCGCCTATTCCGGCACCGTCCTCGATCCCGACGGCAAGCCCGCCGCCGGGCTGGCCGTCACTCTCTTTCCATTCTCATCCGGCGAGGCGCACACCGATGTCCAGGGCCATTTCACTTTGACTGCGCGGAACATGCCGGTTGGCTTCGTGGCCCAATGCGTCCTCGTCGCCCGCGACCCTGCCCGCGAGCTGGCCGCCGCGGTGGACGTTGAGGAAGACGCGGCCGAAACCACGCTCCGGCTCAGCTCCGGTCTGACCCTGGTTGGCCGCGTGACGGACGTGGACGGGCACGCCATCCGCGATGCCCATGCCCAAGCCATGTTCCGCACCGCACGCACGAGTGAGCCGTTCGGTATGGCGGTTCGGGCGGATGCTGAGGGCCGTTACGAGATCAAGGGCCTTGCTGCGGGCCGGGGCTATGGCGTCTCGCTCTCGGCCGAGGGCTTCGGCCAGGACTATCTGAACGTCGATGCCCCGGAGGCTGGCAGCCAACGCATCGAGCTTGACCCGGTCCAACTTATTGTTGCCGACCAGCGCATCGCCGGCACGGTATTGGATACCGACGATAAGCCAGTGAGCGGCGCCTATATCGGCACCTTTGGCAACAAACAACCCAGCCACCAGATGCAGACCGACGCCAAAGGGCATTTCGCGTTCGACCATGTCTGCGTCGGCACGGTCCAGGTTTTTGTGAATTCTCCGCGCGGTGGTTATGCCAACGCCAGCGTCGAGGCCGGGGACACCAATGCCACAATCCACCTTGGCACTTCTTCCCCCATACGCGCCCAAGCCCAACGGCGCGCCACCCTCAGGGGCAAACCGCTGCCCGACCTGGCAGCGGTCGAACTGAGCAGGGATGCGGCTCCGGTGGGCAAGCCAGTCCTGCTCTGCCTGTTCGACATCGAACAACGCCCCTCGCGCCGCTTCGTGAAACAGTTGGCTGACCAACACGAGGCCCTCCGGCAGAAGGGGCTTACCGTGCTGGGTGTGCAGGCAGCCGTCACGACTGCTGATTCGTTTAAGGAATGGAAGGACGGGAACCCCGTGCCGTTCCCTGTGGGCCGCCTGGCGGAAAAGGCGGACAAGACCAGGTGGGTCTCCGAAGTCGAGTCGCTGCCTTGGCTGATCCTGACGGACAGTGACCGGCGCGTAACGGCCGAAGGCTTCGCCCTGGACGAACTGGAAGCGAAATTGAAGGGGCTGTCGAGGTAGGGCGGGTGCGACTTTGAGAGCAAAACGAGCCTTCGGTATTATTATCGGGCTGGCGTTGGCGGTAGCCTCCGCTGGTAGCGCGCGGCCGGGCGGTGAGGCCAAGACCAACTCCGTCGAACTTGAACCCGGCCCGACGAATCGCCTGGAAGTCGAGATCACTGCGCCGGCGGGACCCGTCGTGGCCTCAAGATCAAGCATCAAGATCAGCGGCACGGTCACCGGCCCGGACGACAAGCCAGCGCCCCAGGCGCGGGTCAGCCTGTTTCCCTCCTTTTCGCAAGCCGAGAAGCAGACGGACAGCGAAGGCCACTTCACGCTGACATTCGACCCCAGGCAAGCCGGTCCGGTGGGAGCGGCGGCGCCGATCGTGGTCGCTCGTGACCTGACTCGCAACCTGGCGGCGGTGGTGGATTTGGAGGAGGGCACGACCAATGCCAGCATGCGCCTCGAACCGGCGTTGACGCTCACTGGCCTTATCGCCGACCCGGACGGCAAGGCTCTCACCAACGCCCAGGCGCAGCTCTGGTTCCACACCGAGCGCATGGCTTCTAACCTGGGGTCTCCTGTCCGGGCCGACGCCGAAGGCCGATTCGAGATCAAGGCGCTGCCTCCGGGCCGCCAATACACCATTAATGTCTCTGCCAGGGGATTCGGCCAAGAACAGCGGAATGTGCCGGCTTCGGACAGCGCGAACAACCGCCTCGAACTCGAGCCCTTTCAACTGGTTCGCGCCGACCGGCGGATTGCCGGTGTGGTGCTGGACGAGACCGACAAACCGGTGGCGCGCGCTTCGATCTATACCTACGGCGATAAGCAGCCCAATCTCAACGCGCTGACCGATGCCAAGGGACAATTCTCCCTGGACAAGGTCTGCCCCGGGCCGATCCAGCTTTCGGCCAACAGCCGGAATGGCGGCTACGGCAGTGCCAGGGCTGAGGGCGGGGATACCAATATCGTAATTCGTCTCGGGAACATGCGCCTGGCGGGAGTGGTGAGCCGGGTGAAGGCGCCCCAGACAGTCCGCCTCGAGGGCAAGCCCTTGCCCGACCTGGCTCCACTGGGCCTGACGGCGGCAGACGTGCCCGCCGACCAACCGGTCCTGGCGGTGCTGGTGGACGCCGAGCAGCGCCCCTCCCGGCGCACCCTGCGGCTCCTGGGCGAGCAAGCCGCCGCCATCAAAGACAAGGGCGTGGCCGTGGTCGGACTTCATACGGGCTCAATGACGGACGAGGACTTCAAGGCCTGGAAGCAAGAGGCTGCTTTGCCGTTCCCGCTCGGCTGCCTGAGAGGAGATCCGGAAAAGACTCGGGCCGCCTGGGGTGCCGGAGCCCTGCCGTGGCTCATCCTGACCGACAAAGCCCACCGTGTGACCGCCGAAGGCTTCACCCTCGAAGAGTTGGACAGCAAGATCAAAGCTGTCGGGAAGTAGGATGAGTGCCCGATGCCGGCCGGGTGCACGGAATCGGAGCGGAAAGAGATGGCATCGTGGCCTGATAGCAGTCTCGCCGGGACCTCAAGGGAGCCTCGCCGTAGTACCCTCGTTGGCTAACGAGGGTACTACGGCGAGGCTCCGGCGAAGCTCCGGCGGGACTTGCGCTGTATTCCTGTTGAACTGCTCCTTGGTTTCCGTCATAAATGCGTGTGGCGTGACGCGCGTTGTGAATGTTGAAGCAGGACCTTGCGGTGCAATCCGCAAGCAGCGCCGTTCGTCTGCCCGGAGGCGTAAGGCGACCTGGTGGCGCTCCTGGTCTTCAAAACCATGGTGGGGCTCAACAAAGTCCCAGGTGGGTTCGATTCCCATCCGTCTCCGCCAATTTGTAAGTCACTGTAATAAAAACACTTCTGAATATTCCTGATGGGCGTTATTGGTGAGGTATAACGACTTGGTATAGCAGATTCAAGGACATTCACCCTTGTCTGTTGACGTTCATTGGTGTCAAAAAGTCGATTTCGGTCGCCCGGGATCTGACTGAACTCCCAACGCGCAACTGGCACATTTCCGGGGGGGTCTCAGCATACCACCCGCCCAATAAAAACGCGTCCTGGGGCAACTGGGGAAGAAATCTTGAAGCGGTGAGCCCCTGAATTTCGACCGCGCCACTATTTCCCCACGCCTGAGTTTTCATTCCCGTTCAAGGCCGTTCAAAGCTGTCGGGAAGAACCAAAGTGAGACCAGGACACGCAACTTGGACCAGATTCTCAGCCCTGACCGTCCCCACCCCGCAGCTAAAAAGGAGCCCGAAGACGACTGAGCATTTGAATTGGCCTGGTCTTCTCCTGAACTGGTGTCGGTGAAAAAGCCAGATTCATCGACTTTCCCCTTGCATTCATTGGGTTCTGCCGCTATCCCCCTCAACACAAATATGGCAAAAGCATTAACTAAATCACAAATCGTCGCGTCCCTTGCGGAAACCGTTGGCCTGACCAAAAAGCAGGCCGTTCAATCAATCGAAGCTCTGGTCGCATTGGCATATAAAAATGCGAAGAACTCCTTCACGATTCCTGGACTGGGCAAGATCGTGCTGGTGAATCGCAAAGCTCGCATGGGTCGAAATCCTGCAACCGGCGAGACCATCAAGATTGCAGCAAGACGGGTGGTCAAATTCCGCGTCGCCAAGGCCGCCAAAGACGCGATTCTGGGCAGCAAGTAATTTCCGTATGTTTTGTTGTCGTTGAGGCGGAGGATTCAGTTCCTTCGCCTCTTTTGTTGTCAGCAATATGCCCGGTGATATGCGGTGATGGTGGCTGGCTGGTGTGGATCGAGGTTGCCCTGGAAGAGGGAATTCAACGTCGGCCAGAAGTGGAGGTGAGGGAGATTTCCTTGAGCCGACACCACTGCAGCCGAAGGGTTGAGGATTTGTCGGGGGTGGAGCGGGGTTGAGAACGGATTTTCACGAGCAATAAAAAAAGGCGGCTCAGTTTCCTGAACCGCCCCCCTAAACCAACCATGAAGACAGCGCGGCGCTTTGTTCCTGGCAACCGCACTGGTGGATTCAGACAAAGCTGATGGTCACGGTGTTCAATTACGATCTGGATCAATCGCCGGGTTCAATACCTCCGCCCCTGTCCCCACAACTGGTGACATGCAGGGGCGGGATTATCCCTTTGACAACCCCAGATTTTTGTAAGAGCGTGCAGGGCAGTGTTTTCCAACAAAAACGGAAAAGTAGGCCCTTTGTGAGCATCGTTAGTGCTCTGGTGTGCAAAAACGCCATCATCGTGGCTAGCGATAGTCGTATGACCGATACGCCCAGTTATCGAGATGACGCGAAAAAGATTTTCCGCATTGAGTTGAAAGAGGGAACGGCGCTGGTTGCGCATTCTGGCCATATTGATTCCTCAAGTGCTGTTCTGGATTTTTTGTTTGAGTCCGTTCGAGGGCAAGCCTTACAAGATCACAGAATGATCGCTGAAGCTGCTAGCAGTGCAATCCTCAGGTTCAAGCAGAATCTGGCAAAACAGAATGGGTGCACGCCAAAAACCGTCAAAGCTATAATTGCCCGAGATGACTTAAACTGTTCTTTGATGGTCTGCCATTTCTTTGACGGTAAGCCGTTTATTTTTGCTGGTAATTTGAACGGATTGGGCGGGGGACTCTCCAGAATTCGAGGCTTTTCTCATTGGTCTATTGGCATCGGGAAGGAGTTGGCGCAATATTTTTTGTCTCAATTCAATATTGCCGAGATGGACAGACTGCTGGCTGTTTCCACGGCGGTTTCCGTCATTCACGAAGTGAAAAGTTGCGTGACTGGATGCGGCGGTGATATTCAGGTCAGCGCGATCAATAGTTTAAATCGTTCGGTTGAATTGTCCGCGGGCGGCATTAGAAAAATAGAAGCGCGGATGGCCGACGAAATTAAGGACTACAAGCGCCAATGGTTAATTAAAATGGAGCGGATACTTACGCGTGGCGCCCAGGAATATCCCAGCGAGAATATTACCGGGCTAGAATCGTACCGCTAGATTCATTTGCTGCCGCCAGGTTTCTTTTTTGGGGATGGTTTCGGGGTCTGCATAAAGGCCCGCACAGCGTCCTCGAATTTCACCCCCCGCAGCGAAAGCCGCTTGGACTTCAAAGCGTTCTCAGTCTTGGCCATGCCACAATCTCCCAAAATTGTGCTGGCAAGTCAAGGGCCAGGATTCTAATATCCTTCCAGACGATCAGGCCGAAAACCCGATTAAGCATAGAATTTCCGCCCAGACTGCTGGCACCGTGAGGGCAGCGCCTTAAAGGGTTTTCGAGTCTGGGCGGGTTTTTATGGTTCATCCCCGAGGTTTGTTCTTTTGGGTGGGGCGGGTAGGCTGGGAGAGTGAGTCAAAGTCTGCTTTATCATGCCTTCGGGGTGCGGGAAGGCTACGACTATGTCCGCACGGAGTATCGCCA
>Ga0326728_10001277_pt1 | contig 90120 bp, 90 predicted proteins | sample MB3enrmetagenome_FD_207602 | JGI IMG/M metagenome (GOLD analysis project Ga0326728, IMG submission 207602) | Lab enriched peat soil microbial communities from McLean, Ithaca, NY, United States - MB31MN | ecosystem: Environmental > Terrestrial > Soil > Wetlands > Peat | place: USA: New York... | reverse complement strand
ATCATCTCTGCAGCCGCAAAATACCTGAACGCGAAGTACCTGGCCGCGTTCGCGATCGGCCTCTACTTCTGGTTCTTCTCCGATACCATAGGAGACGCCAACCTTCTCGGCGCTAACGAGGGATTCAGCGGCGGCGTGTTCCACGTCGCGCTCTGGGTGGCCTTCGGCGTCGGCCTCAGCCTCATGCTGACGCTCGACAGGGACCTGTTCACACCCGGTGACGATGGCATGAAGTTCGGCTTCGCTATTCCGGTGCTCGTCGCGGTCGCTGTCGGCATCCACGGGTTTGGCGAAGGCGCTGCCCTGAGCGCGACCGCCGTTACCACCCCGAGCACCAACCTCGTCGACGCCTTCGGCGGTCTGTCCGCAGGTGCTGCCTTCGTCCTCCACAAGGCGCTCGAGCCGATGATGGTGGGCGCTGCCTACTGGGTGTATGCCAAGGGCCACGCAAAGGACATCTCCGGGAGGGTGAAGGACATGGCCATACTGACGCTGGCCTTCACGCTTCCAGGAATAGTGGGCGGGGCGAGCGCCTACTACATCGTGCAGGTCTATCCTGGCGCGGACTTCACCTACGTGTTCGCGCTGGGGCTCGGCACCTCAATCTACGCTGCAGCCAGGCTCGCTCGAGGCATGTTCGAGGGCCCCCGCTCCTCCGGGACGGACTCCACGAAGATGGCACTGATGATCCTGCTTGGGTTCACGTGCCTATACCTGGCGGCGCTGCTTCACTCTTGAGGTGGGGAGAGAATCCTTTGAATCTTAACCAGAGAACCGTGTTGGTGGTCGGCGTTGTGATAATCGTGGGCGTCGCGTCCACCTTGGCCTTCTACGAGTTGAGCCTAGGCAAGACTGCCCCATCATCGACGGCTCTCCCGCCGGGATGCGACAAAACTCCCGGTGGTTTCCTGATAGTCGCAAGCAACCTCGGCTACAACGACAGCGAACTCCACTATGGAAAGGGTTCCTGGCCCGTCATCAACGTAACCGAAGGTAGCACGGTGAACATCACTGTCTGCAATACGGCAAACTATGCCCACGGCTTCCAGATCTCAAACTACTACCAGAGCACCACCGTGACCGTCCAGCCTGGCGAGGTCCTCCACGTCCCATCATTCGTGGCCGACAAGCCGGGTAACTTCCTGATCTACTGCTCCATCCCCTGCCCGATCCACATCTACATGCAGTACGGAGAGCTGAGCGTCACACCCTAGGCCGCCGCCAGCGGACCCAGTGGCTCAAAGAGCGAACGCGCGCCACTCTTAAGAACACCTATGTTATAACGCGGTCAGCGAACGACGATGCTGCTCTCTCCGGCGACCTCCGACCCCAACGACATCATGCACCTCCTTCTCGTGGCGTTCTCGGCGGGCCTCTTTGCAGTCTCGGTCGGCGCCTTCGCCAGGAGGCGAGGGCACCGCTATCTCTTCCTCATGCTGGCCTTCGGCCTGCTCTGGGCGGACCAGACGGTGACCCTCTACCAGCAGCTCTACACCGGAGGGTTCCTAATCCTCATCCCCTACGTGGACCTCCATCTCGTCCACTTCCTCGAGCTCCTCATGATGGTGAGCTTCGCCATCGCCCTCGTCGTACCGGCCAGGGGGTTGGGCAGCTGAGCTCGGAGAACTTCAACAGGCTCAGGGCGAAGGAGCTCGTCACGCTGCTCCCGGGGGTCCACCTTAGGGAGCTGCAGAGGCTCCTGAACGCTTCGTTCAACACGACCAGGTACCACGTGCACAACCTAGAGCGCGACGGCGAGATCATCTGCTCCAGGGAGGGAGGCTACGCGAGGCTCTATCCCGCGGGGATCGAGAACCAGGCGAGGAGCCTCTACTCCGTCCTCCACAGCAGGAGCACGCGGCAGGTCCTGCGGACGCTGGTGAACGGCGGTCAGATGGCGAACACCGAGATCGCCGATGCCACTGGTCTGCCCAGGTCCACAGTGAGCGAGCACCTCGAACTCCTGCGCCAGTCGGGGCTGGTCAGGAGGAACCCCACGCTCGGAGGCGGAACGAACTACGAGGTCCAGGACCAAGCCCGGATCGGTGAGGCCCTGGCCCTGTTCGAGAGGAACCTCCTCGCCGTGGTAGCGGACAGCTTCATCGACCTGTGGGGCTTCTAGGCTGAAAACCAATTTATCTACCCTCTAATGGATGCCTGAGCGATTCAAGATGGGCAGGCGCGCGGCAATCAACGCGAAGAAGAGGAACAGGCGGATCATCACCATCTCCATCGTAGTCGTGATCATAGCCGCAGTCGTGGCCGTCACATTCCTGGTCGTCAACACGAACACCAACTCTCCCTATGTCGGCAAGGCGGTGTCATCGTCCGTCCTCGGAGGCCTCACGGGAGTCAGCGACTCCACTCTCTCGACCATCGGCAGACCGAGCGACGTGACGGCGCCCGCTTCCATATCGGGCTCTGCTCTCACGTCCGGAGGGAAGCCAGAGGTGATCTACATCGGAGGGGACTATTGCCCCTATTGCGCCGTGGAGCGCTGGAGCCTGATAGTCGCGCTCTCGCGCTTCGGGACGTTCACCGGCCTCGAGTACATGCAGTCCTCCTCGTCGGACGTCAATCCCAGCTCACCCACATTCACGTTCAGCAGCGCGAACTACACCAGCCAGTACGTCGCCTTCGTGGGCGTCGAGGAGTTTGACAGGTCGGGCAACCTGAGGCAGGCACTGACCACTAGCCAGCAGGGCCTCATCACGCAATTCGATACCTGTTCGAGCACCGGCCAGAGCGGCGGGATACCGTTCGTGGACATCTACAACGCCTACGCGGTCACCTGCGGTGCCCAGTCCACGCTCGACCTGTCCGGCCAGAACTGGACCCAGATCGCTTCGGTTCTCGACACGCCGACCAGTCAGACTGCTCAGCTGATAGACGGAGCTGCGAACACTCTCATCACGGCGATCTGCAAGATCGACGGCGGCCAGCCCACAAGCGTGTGCACGCAGTCCTACGCGACCGTCACTCTGTCCTACGTGGCGGCCGCGGGACAGACCGGTCAGCAGAGCCTGGCCCTGGTCTCCCAGGTCAATGAGGAAGCCAGATGGACGAGCTCAGCCAGTCGTTTGTAATCCTCGCGTGCCTAGGAATGCTAGTGGCGGTCTACACGGCTACGACGCCATAACCAGCAACTTGGCCCCCGGCACCACGGTCTGCGACGTCAACAACTTCCTGTGGTGCGGCAGCTTGTACGTCCTCAACCATCCGTGACGGTGTGTGTGAGTGGGGACGGCCCTCAGGCGGGATTAAGGGTTTCTCTCGTCTCTGGGTGAATTACAGTGCCAATCCTCACTCCGAATGGCGCGGAAGGCCGCAAGACAGCCTCGCTGGCCGTTCCGGAACCGATTCTTGACCTGTTGGCCGAAAACTCCGCAGCAACTCTTATAAACGCAATTTTCGACGATGGACGAATTCCCGATGAAATGATTTGCCTCGACTACTAGCCTTCGTGGACATCTTTGTGGAATCGGCTCAGATGGACGACGTCGTGCAGTCCCTGAAGAAGCTCGACAACCTCGAGGAACTCTACGAAGTCACGGGCGAGTTTGATATCGTGACGCTCGTCTCCTCCGCCGACATAGAGGAGTTCAGGGAGGTGCTCAAGAACAAGATCATGAAGATCAAGGGAGTGAAGAGCACGGTCAGCTCAGTCGTGCTCATGACCCACAAGGGCCCCCGATTCCTGGACGACTCTCCCAGGGCTCGTCCCGTGCCGCGTCAGTAGGTTTTTCCGGCAGAATGACCGTGGTGAGGAAGATAACGGACCATAGGGACCTTGGAATAATTGATAGACGCTTATCAGGCGCTGCTGGTAGTTCTCATCCTAGGTTCGGCGATACTCGCCGCACGGCTGCTGGCGCCCTACGTCATGCGGGTCTACTCCCGGGCCCCGGGGCGCCTTGACAGGCTGCTCAACCCGATAGAGAACGCAATCTACAGGGTCGTGGGCGCCGACCCCTCGCACGCCATGGGCTGGAAGGAGTACTTCCTCGCGGCCCTCTACGTGAACCTGGTCCAGATGGCCATCGCCTTCGTCATCCTTACCTACCAGGGCGTCCTCCCCCTCAACCCTCAGCACTTCCTTGGCCTCCGTTGGGACCTCGCGTTCAACACGGTGGTCTCGTTCGCCACCAACACCAACCTCCAGCACTACGCCGGGGAGTTCCAGCTCTCCTATCTTAGCCAGATGACCGCCATCCAGTTCCTACAGTTCACATCGGCCGCAACCGGAGTCTGCGCAGCGATAGCGTTCTCCAGGGCTCTGACCAGCGGCGCCAAGGACATGGGTAACTTCTACGTAGACTTCGTCAGGTCGATTACCCGGCTGCTCGTCCCGCTCTGCCTGGTCGCGTCCATCATTCTCGTCTGGCTCGGCATCCCTCAGACGCTGGCTGGGTACGCAAAGGTGACGACCCTGGAGGGGATTGTCAGCGGTGCCTCCCAGATCATCCGGGTCGGGCCCGTCGCGTCCCTGGTTTCCATCATGCAGCTCGGAACTAACGGAGGAGGATACTACGGCGCGAACTCCGCCAACCCGTTCCAGAACCCGAACCCGGCCACGGACATCTTCGAGATCTTCCTCATGCTCCTGCTTCCGACGACGCTCTGCTTCGTCTACGGAGGCATCCTCGGCAGGAAGCGTGAGACCAGGCCCATCCTCTTCGCCGCCTACGCGCTGTTCGCCATCGACCTCGTGATCGCGCTGATACCCAACGTTGCCCTCGGCGCCGGAATCGAGACCAGGATCGGGGGGTTCTTCTCACAGTTCTGGACCGTCGTCACGACGGCCGTCACCACCGGCTCTGTCAACACGTCCCTCTCGGCGATGCCCCCGCTCACGACAATCTCGGCCTTCATGGGGATGCTGATCCAGGCCACGCCCGGAGGCAAGGGTGTGGGCCTGATGTACATGGTGATGTATGTTATCATCACGGTGTTCATCGTGGGTCTGATGTCCGGGAGGACCCCCGAGTACCTCGGGATCAAGATCACGAGCCGCGACGTCAAGCTCGTGATGGTCGCGTTCCTGGTCCATCCCCTGATAATACTAATACCGACCATACTGGCCTTCGCCACGGGTGCGGCGGCCGCCGTCGGGGCGACCGTCAGCGCAAGCGGCTTCACGCAGGTGTTCTACGAGTTCACCTCGGCCGCGGCGAACAACGGCTCCGACTTCCTCGGCACATCGGCGAACACACTCTTCTTCAACGTGTCCACGGCCGTCGTCATGTTCCTCGGTCGCTACGTCCCGATCGGGGTCCTCCTGGCGCTCGCCGGTTCGATGATTGGACGCAAGAGGAGCAGCGAGGCGGGACTGAAGACCGACAGCCTCATCTTCTCAGCGGTGCTCGTCGCGAGCATCCTCATCCTCGTTGTGCTGACCTTCTTCCCATTCCTGGTCCTGGGCCCCATCCTCTCATACTACCAGGGAGCATGACAAGAGATGGAGAACAACCAAGTCCATGAAACCAGGGCCGGCCCTGTTGGTCCAGGAAGGCGGCCCCAGATGCTGGTCACCGGGAAGGTCCTGATGGACTCGCTGAGGAGGCTGAGCCCTGTCTCGCTTGCCGCGAACCCCGTCATGCTCGTCGTCGAGGTAACTTTCTTCATCGTGGCCGCCATGGCCATCTACCCCCAGGGCTTCGGGACGGTGGCGGACTTGGACGACCGCACCTTCTATGTGGAAGTCGCCGCCATCCTGCTCATCACGGTCTGGTTCAGCACCCTGTCGGACTCGCTGGCCGAGCAGCAGGCGAAGAACACCGCGAGCAGCCTCCGGAAGCTGGAGACCGAGGTGCTCACCAAGAAGGTCACGACCAAGGAGTGGACGAGGGAGGTGACCGCGGTCTCGTCCTCGGACCTCCGCAAGGGAGACCTGATTCTGCTGGAGAGAAACGACGTCATCCCCACTGACGCCGAGGTGCTGGAGGGAATAGCCATGGTCGACGAGTCACTCCTCACGGGCGAGTCTGCGCCGGTGCGGAAGGCCCCCGGCGACGCGCTGATTGGCGGCTCGAGGGTAATCAGCGACACGCTGACGGCGAGGTGCACGGTGAACCCCGGCGAGAGCTACATCAACCAGATGATCAAGATGGTGGAGTCCTCCAAGAGGCCGAAGACGCCGAATGAGCAGGCCGTGACGATGGTCCTCATCGGGCTCACGGCCATCTTCACGATCATAACCGCCTCCCTGCTGGGGCTCTCCGTCGCGCTCAATCTGGGCGCGGACCTGTCGGTGCTCATTGCACTCTATGTCTGTCTGCTGCCCACAACCATCGGCGCCCTCCTCCCCGCGATTGGGCTCTCGGGTATCTCGAGGCTCTACCAGCGGAAGATAGTCGCCAAGTCAGGAAGGGCCATAGAGACCGCCGGTGACACCGACGTCATCCTCCTGGACAAGACGGGGACCATAACCGTCGGGAACAGAGAGGCCATCCAGTTCCTCCCGTTTGAAGGACACACCGAGCGTGAGGTCGGCGAAGCGGCCTTCCTGTCGTCCTGGTACGACGACACGCCCGAGGGACGGAGCATTATCAGACTCGCCTACGAGAAGGGGTTCGTCCCGAGGGAGCTGAACTCCCTTGCGCTCTCGAAGTCCTTCGAGTTCTCGGCGGCCACGCGCACGAGCGGAGTCCGGATAGTCGGGGCCATGACATTCATGCTCCCTAAGGGCGGAGAGGCCAGGGCAAGATACAGGAGAAAGTTCTCCCGGGGTGCGGCGGCTGAAGAAGTCGCATCGTCCGAGACCGAGACGGAGATAATGAAGGGTGCGCCGGACTCGATACTGCCTCTGCTCCGTTCAGCGCCTTCAAACTTCGTGGAGACCGCCGACGGCATCTCGGCCGCGGGGGAGACGCCCATGGCCATTGAACGGAACGGTGAGGCGCTGGGCGTCATTCGCCTGAAGGACGTCCTGAAGGCGGGGATAAGGGAGAAGATTCAGGCCGTGAAGGCGATGGGGATCCGGCCCGTCATGATCACCGGCGACCAGCCGCTCACGGCGAAGAGCATCGCCTCAGAGGTGGGGCTCGACGAGTTCGTCCCGAGGGCGAGGCCGGAAGACAAGTTCGGCATCGTCCAGAAGGAGCAGGCGCAATCGCGGATCGTGGCCATGATCGGTGACGGGACCAACGACGCTCCGGCGCTCGCCGTTGCGGACGTTGGGCTGGCGATGAACTCCGGGACCGAGGCGGCCAAGGAGGCCGCCAACATGGTGGACCTCGAATCCAACCCTGCGAAGGTCATCGACGTGGTGCTCCTGGGGAAGCAGCTCCTGATGACCCGGGGCGCCGTCACCACCTTCAGCATAGCCAACGACATCGCAAAGTACTTCGCCATTGTGCCGGTGCTGTTCGCGGAGACGCTTCCCCAGCTGGAGGCGCTGAACATACTCCACCTGGGCCTGCACAGCGCTGTCCTCTCGGCCCTGATCTTCAACGCGGTGATCATCCCCTGCCTGATCCCCCTTGCCATGCGCGGGGTGAAGTTCAGGCCCTCCGACACCATGACGCTCTTCCTTCGCAACACGCTGATCTACGGAGTGGGAGGCGTCATTGCACCGTTCGTGGGAATCAAGCTGATCGATCTGCTGATATCGGCACTATAGGTGAGATAGATGGAAACCACCAACCAAGTCAGGAAGAGGAGGGCGGGGGGAGCCTACAGGCCGGTCCTGGGGATAGCGCTGGTGTCGCTCCTCATCTGCGGCCTCTTCTTCCCTCTCCTGGTGACCGGCATTGCTCAGGTGTTCTTCTCCTACCAGGCGAACGGCGAGATTGTCACGGGCGCCAACGGTCAGCCCGTCGGCTCGAACATCATCGCCCAGAATTTCACTTCGCCTGTCTTCTTCCACGCCAGGAACGACTCCGCATCCGGGCTAGACCCCGACATCACGGTCCAGGACGCGCTCTCCCAGATTCCCGCCATAAGCAGCGCCACGGGCATAGCTGCGACGGCTCTTCAGCAGCTCGTCGACCGGAACGTCGACCAGCAGGGCCGCTACGTCGAGCTCCAGTATGTCAACGTCCTGTCGCTGAACCTTCAGCTTGTGAAGGCGTACCCGTCTGTCTACGGCCCCTACTCCTGAGCAACCTGCGTCCCATGCATACTCAATAAATAGTAAACCTGAACCGAACGGGTCCAGTTCCTTGACGCCCGTCTCTCCGCTGGTGGAGGCCTCAGACATCGTGAAGATGTACGGGACCGTCACGGCCCTTTCCGGCCTGAACCTGCGTGTGACGCCCGGAGAGGTATACGGCCTCCTGGGGCCCAACGGCGCGGGGAAGACGACCACGCTCCGCATCCTGAGCGGACTGGAGACTCCCACCAGCGGCTCGGTCCTTGTCGTGGGCTGCGACCCCGTGTCGCAGAGGGTGGAGGTCAAGAGGAGGACCGGCTACGTGGCAGAGACCGCCGTGCTGTACGAGTCGCTCACTCCCAGGGAGTACTTCGAGTTCGTGGCATCCACGCGGGAGCTGGAGCTCCCCGTCAGGGAGAGGGTCTCCCGGCTCGCCTCGGTCTTCGACATAGGAGGGAACCTCGACGTGCCAATCGGCGCCCTCTCGCTGGGGACGAAGCAGAAGATCTCCGTCATCGCCGCGCTGATGCACGAGCCTCCGCTGCTCCTTCTGGACGAGCCGCTGAACGGCCTGGACGCCAAGAGCAGCAGGATACTCAAGGAGCTCATCCTCATCCACGTGGAGAAAGGGGGTGCCGCCATCTTCTCGACCCACGTTATGGAGGTGGCCGAGAGCGTCTGCACCAAGATCGGCATAATCGACGCAGGGCGAATCGTCGCCGAGGGCACCATGGAGGAGCTCAGGGGCGTCTCTGGCAGCAAGGGGAAGTCTCTGGAGGATGTCTTCCTCAAGGTCACGAACGAAGAGGAGTTCGTCGCCGACGCCGTAGCCCGTCTGAGGGAGGGTTCGCCCAACGGACCTCACTGAAGCCTGGAGGCTCAGCGGCGTCTCCTACACCGAGCTGGTGTACCGGCCCCTCCTGAGGTCCGGCTTCACGACGAAGGACTCGGGCTCCCCCAGGTCAGTGCAGAACGCGCTGCGGGGGGCGACCATCAACAAGCTGATCTACTCCTTCTTCACCATGGGAGGCGCGGCGTTCCCCTTCCTGCTGTACAGGCTGGGGCTCGAGTCGATTTCTCTGAAGGTGGCGATCTCGCTCAGCATCCTGCTCGTATTCGGCTACGTCGTGCTCTACTCGATCCAGATCCTCCCCTCCTTCGTTACCAGCGGTTCGCTAGCTCCGCTCGCCCAGCTGCCGCTGACGGGCAGGGAGACCTCGGAGGTCGCTGCTCTGACTCTGTGGAGGACCCTGGACTATGTGCTTGGGATGAGCCTGGTGACCCAGCTCGTGACCGTCGCATACTTCACAGGCTCGGCGTTCGCTTCGATTCTTGTCGTCGTGACCACCGCCGCGGGCGCCGTCCTGGCGGTGGTGATGGCACTGTGGCTGACCTCGGTCTTCCAGAGGAGGCTCGAGGGCGGAAGCATGGCGGGGCTCCGCAGCCTCTTCCGACCGCTCCTCTTTGTGCTCTGGGGGTTGGGGGTCATGAGCGCGGTCTTCATCTTCAGCCTGGTCTCCTACGTGGCGCCCCCGCTGGACGCGCTCCTCGCCAGCCCGGGCACTCCCCTCGGCGTGGCCGCGTCCCTCGTCTTTCCCTTCTCGGCGGGCCTCGTGGCCGCCTGGGCAACGGGGGAGCCTCTGAGCCAGCTCTCACTGGTCCTGGCTTCGGCGGGCGTGGCCCTGGCCGTGGTCGGCTCTATCGCCGCCGCCTTCGGCGCGTCGAGGATAATCAACGGGGTGGTCTTCCCCCGAAGGCAGGGCGGAGGGAGGTCCCGGTCCGTCGATTATTCCTTCGGCCTTCGGAGCCCTCTCGCAGCCTACATCCTGAAGGACATACGCGTAAGCTCCAGGAACCCTGCAACGGGATTCCTCTTCGCACTCCCTGTCTTCGAGATAGTGGCCGTGGTCGTGCCGCTCACAGCCACGCCCATCGTGAGGATGTCTGCGCTCCTCGTGGGCGCCCAGGTGGGGGGTGGATTCGCGCTCTTCATCGCCTTCCTGCTTGTGACGGTCGAGGACCTGGGAGTCGAGAGGAGGAGCGCGCTGCCGCTGAGCGAGGCGGTCAGGACGCTTTCAAAGGTCCTCATCTCGGCCGCGACCTACGTCCCGGTGCCCCTGGCCATGGCGGCCATCCTGTCGACAAGGGCCTCCACGTTCGGAGGCGGGGTGGTCATTCTCTTCGCTGCGCTGGGCTCCGTCTTCGCCGCCTGCGTCCTGGAGGTGGTGGTGCTCAAGATCCTTACGGAGCGCGGCCGTGGCGCCGCCCTGCGGTTCGCCGCCGGGGTGGGCTCTGGCGAGGCCGTGCTCATAGCTCCCGCGGCCGTCTATGCCTTCGAGTTCGTCCTGTCCAGGAGCCACCTGCTGTCTGTCGAGGCGCTCCTGGTGGCGACTGCGGTCGAGGTCCTCGCGGCGACGGCCGTGTTGCGGGTGGTGGGAGGCCCCGCGGCCGCCCGAAGGCAGGTCCCTGTGGTGACCGCCCGGGAGGTGAAGGCCGATTAGCCGGCGGAACGGAAGAGCAACCAGGCGCCGAAGGAGCAACCTCAGATACTATGCCCTGGGGGCTGCGCTCCTGGTGGTCCTGGTGATAGCCGCCGGCGTTCTGGCCCTGCGGTCTGCTCCCGCCGCCACAACCTCCGGAGGGTCCGGGAGCAGCACGACCCCCGTGAGCACGACCTCGGCCCCGTCCAAGCCCGTAATCCTCTACATCAATCAGGGGAACGGCGCGGTGAACCAGACCAACTTCGGTTCGATGCTGTCCTTCGCCGCATCTCAGGGTTTCAACACCATCTTCTTCCAGGTCTACAGGGAGGGCGCGCTCCTCTTCAACACCGACCAGCTTGGCGCCTTCGTGGTGCAGGCCCACGGAGCGGGTCTCAGGATATTCTTCGCGCTCTACTTCACCAACTCCACACAGCCGCTGCCCACGTCCATCTACCCTCTCGGGGAGGACGGCATAAGCCTCGACATGTCGGCGCTCCCGATCTCCACGCAGAGCAGCCTCCTGTCCGCCGTCAGACAGGGCTTCCAGACGGGGAAGGTGGCCATCACCACCACCGACTTCACTCTCCCGCTTAGTCCAGACCTTCTGGTGCTGGAGACCTACGGCTCCCAGTACCAGAGCTACATTCATCCTGGCATAGTGGCCGGCGTCGGGGTCTTCGCGACGTCGAGCAAGTCCGACTATGAGCAGCAGTTCCAGTACGCCCTCCAGAACAGCGACGGCGTCATGGTCTTCGACTACGCTGGGCTTCTCAAGAGCGGATACTAGGGCGGTCCGCGACAGCCCCGCGCTTCCGGCATCTTATATGCCGGGCCCCGAAACCGACCGAGCGGCATGGAGGCAAAGCCCTGGCCGAAGGGCATCGAGGTCCTGGCGCCGGAGAGGGACGACGTCCACGAGGTTCTCACTCCGGACGCTCTCAGGTTCGTCAGAAACCTCCAGGACAGGCTCGCGGCCGAGCGTCTGACGCTCCTGGAGAAGCGTGAGGAGGCGCAGAGGCGGATTGACGACGGGACCCTTCCGAGCTTCCCCTCCGACCTGCAGGGGCTCGCCTCGGTCTCCTGGAAGGTCGCAAGCCCCCCCAGGGACCTGCGGCGGAGGAAGGTGGAGATCACGGGACCTGCCGGTGACAGGAAGATGGTGATCAACGCCCTCAACTCCGGCGCTGACGTGTACCTGGCGGACTTCGAGGACTCCCTGTCGCCGACGCTCACCGAGTTGATACAGGGACAGATCAACCTGAGGGACGCTGTGAACGGGTCGCTCATGTTCAAGTCCCCCGAGGGGAAGGTCTACCGACTGCACGACAGGGTAGCGACTCTTGTGGTGAGGCCGCGAGGGATCCACCTTCTCGAGGAGCACGTCCGTGTGAACGGAGAACCCGTCTCGGCCACGGTCTTTGACTTCGGCCTCTTCTTCTATCACAACACGAGAGCCCTCAGGAGGAAGCACTCGGGGCCCTACTTCTACATCCCAAAGATGGAGAACTCGCTCGAGGCCCGCTTCTGGAGCCGCATGTTCGCCATGGCGGAGGACTACCTCGTCGTGCCAGCGGGCACAATCAGGGCGACCGCCCTCATCGAGACGCTGCCCGCGGCGTTCGAGATGGAGAAGATACTCTACGTCCTCAAGGACTACGTCGTCGGGCTCAACTGCGGCAGGTGGGACTACATCTTCAGCTACATCAAGAGACTGAGAAACCACCCGCGGTTCGTCCTTCCGGAGCGGGCGGAGGTGACCATGGACAAGGACTTCATGGCCGCCTACGTGGACCTCCTGGTCAACACCTGCCACCGGCGGGGCGCCTACGCCATCGGCGGGATGTCTGCCTACATCCCGGTACGAGAGGACAGGAGGGCGAACGAGTTGGCGCTCCAGAAGGTCAGGGCCGACAAGATCAGGGAGGTAGGTCTCGGCCACGACGGGACCTGGGTGGCCCATCCCGGCCTCGTGCGGCTGGCCAGGGAGGTCTTCGACTCTGGGTTCAAGGGTCCGAACCAGCTCGATAAGCTCCGCGAGGACGTGGACGTCTCCGCCGAGGACCTGCTGCGCGCGCCCAGGGGCCGGATAACCGAGGCGGGAGTCCGGACCAATGTCCGCGTCGCAGTGCAGTATCTCGCACACTGGCTCGCCGGAAGAGGGTGCGTCCCGATAAACCACCTGATGGAGGACGCGGCCACCGCCGAGATCTCTCGAGCCCAGCTCTGGCAGTGGGTGAGGCACGGGGCCTCGCTCGACGACGGAAAGAAGGTCACCATGGCGATGGTGAGCCGAATCATCGCCGAGGAGGTCGCGGGGCTCTGCGCCAGCTGCAGGGGGCACCTGCCTCCCATCCGGCTGGCCGGGAAGATCCTCGAGTCCGTGGTGGACACGGCGGAATTCCCCGAGTTCCTGACCATCCGGGCCTACCCGGAGCTGCTCGACCTCGAGATGGGCGCCCAGCCACTCGAGGGCTGACGCCCGCGGGGACCTTTCCTTCAGCCGAGCGCCCCGGCCCGTCGCTACCCTGTCTATCCTCGAAGCGCCCCAATCATTTTTTAGAGGGGCCCGACCCGAGAACAGTGACCAGCCATGGACCGGGTCGGGATACTGATAGTCTCGAAATGCCTGAGCGCCGCGGCGATAATCGAGACGTTCAGGAGAAGCCAGAGCTACCTTCCCGAATTCTACATCGTCGAGCGACAGCCCAACCCTGCCAGCCTCCAGGTCGCCAGGGCCCATCAAGTGGTCCCAGACCTCGACCCGGGGAGGGTCGCCGCCTTCGCCGGGAAGCACAGGGGCGACATCAGCTTCGGGCTGACCGACACCGAGGACTTCATCACGGCGGGAGGCAGGGACGTGGTGGAGCACCAGGCCGGCGTCCCGATGCTCTGCGTCGACGGAGAGCACGCCGTGGAGAGGTCCAAGGCCGACCAGCGCCTGCTGTTCGACCAGCTCTTCAGCGACGCGAACCCTCGCTATGCGGTCTTCGACCCCAGAGCCCGCGTCTCCGAGGATGAGGTGGTCCTGCAGTTCAGGAGGTTTGCCAGCGAGATCGGCGAGCCCGTCATAAAGCCGGACGCGCCGGCCCGGGGGGCAGGGGTCGGAGTCTGGGGCAGCGACTTCCAGAACGAGGAGGAGATGGTCGCGTTCTTCCGGAATATCTACCGTCGGGGCAGGGTGGTTGTGGAGGAGAAGGTGGCGGGGGAGGAGTCGAGCTTCCAGGCCTTCAGCGACGGCAATCACTTCGTCGTGGCCCCCCAGACGAGGGACTACAAGAGGGCCCTCGACGGGGACCGCGGTCGGCTGACCGGCGGCATGGGCAGCTACAGGGCCGCAGAGGCCCACCTTCCCTTCCTGAGGCCCTCCGAATGGGAGAGCGTGGTCCTGGCGGAGGAGCGGGCCTTCGCAAAGTGGCGAGGCAGGGGCTCGAAGCCTGGCCTCCGGGGCATCGTCCTCTACGACGCTCTGATGCACACGGGCCACGGGTTCAAGATACTGGAGAGGAACAGCAGAGGCGGCAACACCGAGCAGATCGGTGTCCTCAGCACCATCGAGGACGATTTCGTCGACGTCTGCTTCAGGATGCTCGAGGGGTCGCTGAGGTCCATAAGGTTCTCGAAGAAGGCTTCCGTGGTCACCTGCGCCGTGCCGAAGGAGTACGGCATTTCGCAACCGGCGCCGCGGGAGCCTGAGAGCATCGACCTGTCGGGCGCCTACGCGCTCCAAGGGAGGGTCGAGGGGCTAGGCGTCTTCCCGATGGACGTGCGGCTTGAGGGCGGAGCGACCTGGCTTGGGAGCTCGCGTTCCGTGGCCGTGGTGGGGACGCGGCCCTCGCTGGAGGCGGCGAGAGAGGTCTCGCTTGCGGGGATCGACGAGCTGCGGGGCCATCTTCGGAGCAGAAGGGACATCGCCAGCGCAGCGGACATACTAAGGAGCGTCGACCACATGGGTGCCCTCAGACGCACCGGTGACGACTGAAGCCCGCTCGACCTGGGCCGCAGGCACCCCCCAGAGGTGGTCCTGGGTCAGTGCTTGAAGGCTCTGACGTGAGTGATTCCCATGATCATCCCGAACTCGTCGGCGACCGCGATGACCTGCGCGTCGCTGACCGAGCCCCCTGGCTGCACGACGGCCCTGACTCCGGCCCGGCCGAGAAGGTCGATGTTGTCCCTGAACGGGAAGTACCCATCTGACGCGCAGACCGCGCCCCTTGCCCGGTCGCCTGCGTTCTCGAGCGCGATTCTGACCGCGCCGTTCCTCTTGCGGAAACTCGCCACGCCGAGTGTCCAGAAGCGCGTGAGCGTGCCGTTCTCAAAGCTCCCCTCGGCGACCACGATGCCGTTGGAAGGCACCCTCCTGACGACCTCCCAGGCCGCGAGGAGCTTGGCCCGGACCGACTCGTCGGGCTGGACCCTGGTCGGATAGCTCACCTTCCCTCCATCGAGCCTGTTCCTGTAGTCCTCTGCGTCCTGCAGCAGGACCGTCCCCTGCACCACCTTGAGGTCGTAGGGGTAGTCGGACCTCGACGTGCTCTGGATTATCCTGATCTTCTTCTTCTGCTTCGCCCTGAGCAGCGAGAGCGCCTCGGGCGAGTAGGACGGCGCTATCACTATCTCGGTGTAGACCGAGGAATCCTTGGCACCTTCGTTCCTGCCGATTAGGCCGGCGCACTCTGCGTCCAGCTCCCTGTTCAGGATGGCCGTCCCGCCGAAGTCGGCCTCGGGGTCGCAGCTGTGGGCAAGGGAGTAGGCCTCGGCTATGGTCGGCGCGAACGCGAAGCCGCTGATGTTGCCGTGCTTTACGGTGGCCGCCGCTGGAACTCCCTCGAACCCCTCCAGGATCCCGTAGGCGCCGCCGATGTCGAGGTGGTTGTTGAAGGAGAGCGATTCTCCTGCGAGCTGTCTCCACTCGGTCATGCCCCTGGAGCCGTCGATGGAATAGATAGTTGCCCTCCTGTCCGGGTTCTCTCCGTACCTGGCGTCCTGGAACTTCGAGGCGGAGAGCAGGTATCTGCCAGGCAGCCCCGGCTCCTTCTCTAGCCTTCGCCACAGCCCGTTGTAGATGGCCGCATCGTAGGAGGCCGTGATGGAGAACGCCTCGAGAGCGAGCCTCCTCCTGCAGGCGAGGGACGTCTTCCCGGAGTTGGACCTGAGTTCCTCGAGCACGTGGCCGTAGAGCCGCGGCGAGGGCACCACCGTGACGTATTCGAAGTTCTTCGAGGCGGCCCGTACCATCGATGGCCCTCCGATGTCGATGTTCTCGATGACGCTCGCCTCCTCGGCCTCGGCTTCCCTCGCGACCTTCTCGAAGGGATAGAAGTTGACGACCACCATGTCGATGGGGTCGACCTTCATCGCCCTGAGCTCTGCCAGGTGCTCCGGGGTCCTCCTCGCGAGTATGGCTCCGAAGAGCGGCGAGTGGAGGGTCTTGACCCTGCCCGACAGGGACTGGGGGAGGTTCATGTCATCCTGTAGGCTTCGCACCGGCACCCCGGCCTCTCGGAGCGAAGCGTGGGTTCCTCCCGTGGCAAGCAGGACTATGCCGAGAGCCGCCAGGTCCCGCGCGAAATCGACCAGCCCCGACTTGTCCGCTACGCTGACCAGGGCCGTCTTGACCTCAATCAGTCTGTCGTCCATGACGGGAATCGCGGCTGGTGACCGGTTATTGTCCGTTTTGATACCCCTCAGGCGCGTTTAACATCTTCGCGATAAAAGTCACTTAAATAGCGAGGGATGTTATCAAGAGCTACGACAAAGAAGCGCATCTTTCACGTAGGCGTCGTGATCTCCAACAAGGAGGGGGCGCGTGACCCCGAGGGCGAGACTGTGCTGCGGGACCTTGTTCATCGGTCCGGTTTTGCCGATGTGAAGGGGATCCGGGCCGGCAAGTACCTGAGGGTCGATGTCGAGGCCCCCAGCGAGGCGGCGGCCGAAGGGCTCGTCAGGAAGATGTGCGACGACCTCAGAATTTACAACCCTGCCGCTCACTCGATCGTTGTGGAAGCGGGGCGTCTTCCAGAATGAGGGTCGGGGTCGTCAGGTTCCCGGGAAGCAACTGCGACCTGGACACCGTCGCGACCCTCATGGGAATCCGTGGACTCTCACCGAAGCTCGTCTGGCACGAGAGCGACGAGCTTGGGAAGTTCGACGCGGTGGTGCTCCCCGGCGGCTTCTCGTTCGGAGACTACCTCAGAGCGGGTTCGATCGCCGCACGGAGCCCAGCCCTGTCTGCCATCAGGAGGATGGCCGATGAGGGGAAGCCCGTCCTGGGCGTCTGCAACGGGTTCCAGATTCTGGTCGAGGCCGGCCTCCTTCCGGGAGCGCTCCTGCGCAACCTCTCCCTCAGGTTCGTCTGCCAGTGGGTCAGCGTGAGGGTCGAGTCCAGGCGAACGCCATTCACGGCCCTGGCCCGGGAGGGCCAGGTTCTCAGGATGCCGATAGCCCACGGCGAAGGAAGGTACTACGCCTCCGACGAGCAGCTCAGGGACTTGGAGAGGAGTCACAGGGTTGTCTTCAGGTACTCGGACGGGAGCGGAAGGGTCGTCGATGAGGCCAACCCCACGGGCACCCTGGGAAACATCGCGGGAATCTCCAACGGGCAGGGCAACGTGGTGGGCCTCATGCCGCACCCCGAGCGCTGCTGCGATCCTGCGCTGAGCCCCTGGGGCTCGACCGACGGCCGCCTGATATTCGAGTCGTTGCTCGGGGGGGACCGCTAGTTGGGCCCCGGGACGATTCAGCTCGGGCTGACCGCCGAGGAGATGGCCGCCGTGCGTCAGGGCCTGGGCCGGGAGCCGAACGAGACCGAGTGGTCCATAATCGACGCCGAGTGGTCCGAGCACAGCAGCTACAAGTCATCGAAGGCCCTCCTGAGGCTCTTCCCCACGGCGGGCGACAGGGTGGTGCTGGGTCCGGGATATGACGCCGGCGTGGTCGACGTCGGCGATGGCTACGTCGTGACGCTGCACATCGAGAGCCACAACCACCCGTCCGCGGTGGACCCCTACGGGGGCGCTTCCACGGGCATAGGCGGCGTCCTCAGGGACATCCTGTCCATGGGGACCCGACCGGTGGCGCTGGTCGACATCCTCAGGTTCGGGCGGATTGACAGGAGCCCGCACTCCAGGTGGCTCTTCAGGAACGTCGTCCGCGGCATCGCCGACTACGGCAACAGCGTGGGCGTCCCGACGGTGGCCGGGGACATCGAGTTCGACGAGAGCTTCGAGAGGAACTGCCTGGTCGACGTCGCGTGCGTGGGGCTGGGCAAGAGAGGAGACCTGATACTGGGGGAGGCGAAGACGCCCGGAGACCTGCTGGTGCTCATCGGCGGGAGCACAGGCAGGGACGGCATCAGGGGCGCCGCCTTCGCTTCGAAGAACCTGTCCGACAAGGCCGAGGCTGACAGGTCGTCGGTGCAGGTGCCCGACCCTTTCATGAAGAAGCTGCTCCTCGACTCTCTGATGGAGGCCGTCGGTACAGGGCTCATCCGGGGGATGAAGGACCTCGGAGGCGGAGGGCTCTCCACGGCCCTCTCGGAGGTCGCCTCGAGCGGAGGCACCGGGGTAGACGTAGAATTGAGCAAGGTGAACCGGCGCGAGGACGACATGTCGCCGACCGAGATAATGACCTCGGAGTCGCAGGAGCGGATGCTCCTGGCGCTCTCTCCCGGCTCCTCGGAGCCCGTGCTGGAAATCCTGCGAAGGTACGAAGTCCCCTGCTCGGTCATCGGACGTGTCACCGGCGACGGGCTGCTCACTCTCCGCTGGGGGCGGAATGTGGTCGCCAGTCTTCCCGCCCAGTTGGTCGTCAAGGCTCCCCTCATCCCGTGGCCCAGCAGGAGGCCCTCGCGCCTGGACCACCGGACCCGGGCGAAGCCACGGGTCCAGGACGTCGGCCGTTCCATAATCTCCCTGCTGGCGTCGCCCAACATCGCCAGCCGGCGCTGGGTCTACCAGCAGTACGACCACGAGGTCGGCATCAGGACCGTCGCGAGACCCGGTCAGGCGGACGCGGCGCTGGTCCGCCTCCCGAACGGCGGTCTCCTGGCCGTGAAGGGCGATGGCAACAGCGCCCAGTCGTTCCTCGACCCCTACAACGGCGCCGCAGGGTGCGTCGCGGAAGCCTGCCGGAACGTCGTGGCCGTCGGGGCCGAGCCCATAGCGCTGGTCGACCACCTCCAGTTCGGCGACCCATCGGACCCCGAAGTCTACTGGTCCTTCGGCGAATCGATACGCGGCATGGCCGACTACTGCAGGCTCATCGGGCTCCCGGTGGTCGGCGGCAAGGTGAGCTTCTACAACGAAGACTCGGCGTCGAGGACGGCCATCAAGCCGTCGCCCATCGCTCTGGTCGTGGGCCTGGTCAAGGACCAGAAGCATCCGGTCTCCATGGGATTCAGGCACGAGGGCGAGTCGGTGTTCATTGTCGGAGAGACTAATGACGAACTCGGCGGGAGCGAGTACCACCGTCTCCTCGGAAGGCTCGACTCGGGGACCGTCCCTAGGGTCGACGCGGCCTCGGACGCCGTTCTCCACAGGACGATCATCGGACTCATTCGCTCCGGCCAGGCTGGGGCCGTTCACGACTGCTCCAGAGGCGGCCTCGCGGTGGCCCTGGCAAGGATGGCCGTGGCAGGCGGCAGGGGGGCAAGCGTGAACCTGAACAAGGTGCCATCCTCCGCTCGCAGAGTCAGCGACCTGCTCTTCTCGGAGTCGCACGGGCGCTTCGTCCTGACCACCGACGAGCCGGAGCGCCTGGAGCGAGCCCTGAATGTCCGGCACATCCCCCACGGTCTTGTGGGCGTGGTGAAGGGCGACTCTCTGCGGCTCGACGCCGGGCGGACGCCTGTCACCCGACTGGACGTGGCGGCGCTGCAGCGGAGCTACGACGGGAGCATCGGGAGGCTGATGGACGGATGAGCGCACGAGAGGCCTGCGGCGTGGTGGGCGCCTTCTCGACCAAGGGCGCCGACGTGGTGCCCCGTATCCTCAAGGGCCTGGAGGCCCTGCAGCACAGGGGGCAGGAGTCCTGGGGCATCGCCGTGCCCGGCAGGCCGGTCTTCCGGAAGATGGGGCTTGCGTTCAACTGGTCCAACTTCGCCCCGGAGCTCGCCGGCTTCAAGGGAGCCGCCGGCATAGGGCACGTGCGCTATTCCACCAAGGGGCGTTCGACCCTGGAGAATGCCCAGCCCGTCCAGATCGGCTCCGAATTCTCGATCGCCCACAACGGGACCATCGCCAACGCCGAGCAGCTGGCCAAGGCCGTCTCCGTCGCCTTCAGGGCCAGGTGCGGTACCGACACGAAGGCCGCTGGCTACAGGCTCCTTCAGATCCTCAGGGAGGAGAACGACCTGTTCTACGCCTTCGAGCGTCTCGCCAAGGAGCTCATCGGAGCCTACTCGTTCGTCATCCTCGACAGACGGGGCGAGGTCTTCGCCATAAGGGACCCACGGGGATACAGGCCTCTCTGCCTCGGCTACCATCAGAAGTCCCGCACCTACGTCGCCGCCTCGGAGAGTTGCGCCCTCACGGCCGTGGACGCGGAGTTCGTCCGAGACATAGAGCCGGGGGAGATGGTCCGGCTGGGCGGGCCCAGGAGAGGGCTCGAATCCTTCCGATTCGCGCCGCGCACGGAGAGCGCCTACTGCTCCTTCGAGTATACCTACTTCGCCCACCCCTCGTCCCGGGTGAACGGCGTGAGCGTCTACGAGGCGAGGAAGAACGTCGGGAGGATCCTCGCCAGGAAGTACCCCATGAAGGGCGACGTGGTGATTCCCGTCCCTGACTCTGCCAGACCCTCGGCGCTGGGCTTCTCTGTAGAGAGCGGGATCCCCATGGACGAGGGTCTCATGAAGGACCGCTACCGGAGGAAGGGAAGCATCAGGAGCTTCATCGAGCCGCGGCAGAAGGGGAGAGAGGAGGTCGTGAAGAGGATCATCCCGATTCGCGAAACCATCGAGGGCAAGGAGGTGACGGTCGTCGACGACAGCGTCGTGAGGGGGACGAGTTCCAGGATAATAGTCGACTCGCTCAGGAAGGCAGGAGCGAAGAAGGTCAGGATGGTGGTGACCTTCCCGCCGCTTGTCTTCCCCTGCTACATGGGGGTCGACTTTCCGAGCAGGGAGGAGCTCCTGGCCTTCCAGGTGGCGGGCGGGGAGAAGGAGATCTCGGCAATCGCCAAGAAGGTGGGAAGGGCGATAGGAGTCGACGAATTCCACTACAACGACATCGAGGGCCTGAGCAGGGGGATTGGGCTGCCACAGTCGAGCCTCTGCTTCGCCTGCATCAACGGCGATTACTCCAAGCTCGGGATGACGCCGGATTTCAAGACCAAGAAGGAGTTGAAGGGCTGACCATCAAGATCGGCGTGCTCGTCTCCGGCAGAGGCTCGAACCTCGAGGCGTTGCTAAAGGCGACGAGGAGCGGTTTCATCAAGAACGCCTCGGTCGAGGTGGTTATCAGCAACAGGCCCGGAGTGCGGGCCCTTGACATAGCCAGGAAGTACGACACGGCTGCCGAGGTGTTCGAGAGCGGCGGGATGGACCGCGCCGCCTATGACGAGAGGCTGGCGAACGTGCTCATCGGCCGCGGCGTGGAGCCTCGCTCCGGCCTGGTCCTTCTCGCGGGCTACATGCGCCTGCTCACCCCGGAGTTCGTCTCGAGGTTCAGCGGCAGGATACTCAACATCCACCCCTCCCTTCTCCCGTCGTTCCCCGGGCTGGAGGCCCAGAGGCAGGCGCTCGAGCACGGCGTCAGGGTCTCGGGCTGCACCGTGCACTTCGTTGTCCCGGAGGTCGACGCGGGGCCCATCATCCTCCAGCGGGCCGTGGATGTCCTGGAGGGCGACACCGTGGATACCCTCTCGTCGAGGATCCTGAAGCAGGAGCACGTCATCTACCCCTACGCTGTGAAGCTTTTTGTCGAGGGGAAACTGAGCATCAAGGGAAGGAAGGTGAGCATCAGACCATGACCGCCATAGTGATGGACGGCAAGGCAGTCGCCGCCGAGACGAAGCAGACCCTGAGGGAGGAGGCCGAGTACATGAAGAAGGTCGGTGTCATTCCGAAGATTGCGACCATCCTCGTGGGGAACGACGCGCCCTCGAGGGCCTATGTGGCAAGCAAGCACAAGGTGGCCGAGGAGATAGGGATCCAGTCCGAGAATCACAGCCTCCCCGGCTTCGCCAAGGAGGAAGAGGTGGCGGACCTGATCGCATCCCTGAACTCCGACCCCTCGGTCAACGGGATCCTTCTGCAGCTGCCGCTCCCACAGCATCTGGACAGCGGGCGGCTGATCGAGCGCATCTCTCCCGCCAAGGACGTGGACGGCCTGACATCCGTGAACATGGGTCTCCTCTTCTACGGGAAGGCCAGCCTGGCGCCGTGCACGCCGAGGGGGGTGATGGAGCTCCTGCACCACTACAAGATTCCCATTCCGGGTTCGCGCGCAGTCATAATCAACAGGAGCGCCCTGGTGGGAAAGCCGCTCCTCCACCTTCTCCTGGCCGAGGACGCCACGGTCACGGTCTGCCATTCCAAGTCCCGCGGCCTACTGGGAATAACTCGACAGGCCGACATACTCATCTCGGCCGTGGGACGGAGGCCGCAGTTCTCGGTGACGCGGGACATGGTGCGGGAGGGGGCCGTCGTCATCGACGTGGCGATGAACCGGGTGGGCGGGAAACTGGTCGGCGACGTCGACTTCGAGGCGGTCTCCCGGAAGGCTTCCTACATCACCCCTGTCCCGGGCGGGGTGGGCCCGATGACGGTCGTGATGCTCATGCAGAACACCCTGGTGGCCGCTGGAAAGCAGCACGACCTCAAGGAGGCTTCGGCGCTTCGATGATCAGCAAGGCCCAGCTGCGGGCGGATGGCCTGGCGGCAAGGCAGGCAATTCCCCGGGCGCGGCTCCTGAACTGCAGCCGACTGGTAGAGATGAACCTCGCCTCTCAGAAGGAGTACCGAGAGGCGAGGGTGGTCGCCAGCTACGTCTCCAAGGAGGACGAGGTCCAGACCCGCGAGATGATACAGCGGATGCTGTCCGAAGGGAAGAGGGTCGCGGTCCCCCTGGTGGACGCGCCCTCGAGGGCCCTGATGTTCTTCGAGATAGGCCGACTCGAAGACCTCTCCCCCGGACGCTTCGGGATTCTCGAGCCCAGTCCAGAGAGGGCTCCCGTGCCCCTGGCCGACTGCGACCTGGTGCTGGTCCCCCTGGTGGCGTGGGACGACCGCGGGTACAGGATAGGCTACGGGAAGGGTTACTTCGACAGGGCCCTGGCCGACCGGGGGAGTCCCTTCTCCGTGGGACTGGCCCTCGAGTCGCAGCGCGTGGATGAGATACCCGCCGGCCCCTCCGACGTGCCTCTGGACATGGTCGTTACGGAGGAGCGAGTGCTGAGGTTCCATAGGAGGCCAGCCTGAATGGTTGCCATGTCACAGAGAGTGAGCGTCGCCGTGGTCGCTGGAAGCAAGAGCGACCAGGCCATCGTGGACGAAGCCTCCAAGGTGCTCACAGAACTGGAGATACCACACGAGGTGAGGTTCATCTCAGCCCACCGGAACCCCGAGGGGCTGAAGGAGTACGTCTCGACCTCCAGGGCGGAGGTCTTCATCGCCGTCGCCGGGCTGGCGGCCCACCTCCCGGGGGTCATCGCCTCGATGACCCTCCGGCCCGTCATCGGCGTCCCCGTGAACGTGAAGCTGGACGGCCTGGACTCTCTGCTCTCCATCGTTCAGATGCCTCCGGGGGTCCCCGTCGCCTGCGTCGGAGTGGACAACGCCCGGAACGCCGGGATACTGGCTGCAGAAGTGCTGGCGCTGACGGACAGGGGCGTCGCCGAGAGGCTGCAGAGAATGAGGGCAGCGTGGCGATGAGGCCGCGGGGGAGCTTCGTCCGCTCCGGGAAGGTCAAGGACATCTACGAAGTGGACGCCGACCATCTCCTCTTCCACTTCACCGACAGGGTCTCGGCCTTCGACGTCATACTCCCGTCGACGATTCCGCGGAAGGGCGAGGTGCTCTGCAAACTGTCCGCCTACTGGTTCGAGACGCTCGGGGTGCCGAACCACATGGTCGCCGTGGAGGGGCCCGACACGATGGTGGTCAGCAAGATGGCGATGATACCCGTCGAGTGCGTGGTGAGGGGGTACCTCTACGGGAGCCTCTACGACCGCCTGGTCAGGGGCGAGGTCTCCCTGCCGGTGGAGACTCTCCTTGCCGCGAAGCTTCCCGAGCCGTACTTCGACCCGACCACCAAGTCTGATGTCAAGGACGAGCCCATCACAGAAGCGCAGATAGTCGGCGAGGGCAGGATGAGCGCGTCCGAGCTGGAGGAGGTGAAGGCCTCGACCCTCTCTGTCTACGCCAGGATGAGCGAGAGGGCCCTGCGGTCCGGGTTCATACTGGCAGACCTCAAGCTGGAGTTCGGAAGGGGGGCCGGGAGGGTCCTTCTGGGGGACTCCATCGGGCCGGACGAGTTCAGAATGTGGCCCGCCGACAGGTACGCGCCGGGCAGGACGCAGGACAGCTACGACAAGCAGCCGGTGCGAGACTGGCTCACCGAGGCGGGCTACAGAGAGAAGCTCGACCAGGCCCGAAAGATCGGGGCACCCATCCCAGCGCCCCCTGCTCTTCCCCCGTCCCTCATCTCGCTGGTGAGCGAAAGGTACGTCCGCATCTACGAAGCCGTGACGGGAAGGGCGCTCTGAGCCGGGGGCGAGACGGGACGAAGAGGGATGCCTACGCCAGGGCCGGGGTCGACGTCGCCCGGGTACGGGGTATCCAGGCCTCGGCGGCGGAGACGCTGGGCAAGACCTTCTCCGCAAGAAGGGGGAAGTTCGGCGCGCCCCTGATGAGGATCGGCCACTACGCAGGATTGATCGACATCGGCAACGGCCGCGCGCTCGCGATGCACACCGACGGTGTGGGCACCAAGCAGCAGCTGGCGACACAGATGAGGAGGTTCGACACCGTGGGGATAGACTGCGTGGCCATGACCGTGAACGACCTCATCTGCCTCGGCAGCGAGCCTCTCGCGCTCCTGGACTACATAGCCCTCGAGCGCGAGGACGAGCTCCTGGTCTCGGAGCTGATGAAGGGCCTGGTGGCCGGAGCCCGCGAAGCATCGGTTGCCATAGTCGGTGGAGAGACGGCGATAATGGGAGACAGCGTGAAAGGATTCGACCTGGTATCCATGGGTGTAGGCGTCGTCGAGAGAGACAGGGTCCTGGACGGGTCTTCCATAGCAGAGGGCGACAGCGTGATCGGGCTCGCCAGTTCGGGGCTCCATTCGAACGGGTACACGCTGGCCCGGTCAGTCCTCCTGTCAAGGCACCGACTCGGCGAGAGGATCGACGGGCTGGGGTCGACCCTCGGGGAGGCAATGCTCACCCCGACCAGAATCTACGTCAGGCCGGTCCTGGATGTGCTCAAGCGCCACGAGGTCCACGGAGTCGCCCACATCACCGGCGGGGCCTTCGGGAAGCTCAGGAGGCTCCTGGGCGACCGCAGGCTTGGGTTCTCGCTCGACCTCCCGCCCGCCCCCCTGATCTTCCGCATGATTCAGCGGGAAGGACGGCTCTCGACCCTGGAGATGCTCCGCACATTCAACATGGGGATCGGGCTCTGCATGTGCGCCCCGAAGGGAGAGGCAGAGGCGATGATCAGGACCCTGGGTAGGCGGGGGTTCCCGGCTTCGAGCATCGGGTCCGTGAAGCGCGGCAGGGGCGTTCGCGTGGGTCGTCTCCAGGTCGCTGACTAGTATTCGACCCTTCCCCTGGTCCTGGTCGTGCTCCTGTGTGCCCCCAGGACTGGGTCGATGGATTCCCTGACGAAGCGCTCGCACCTCCTCTTCGCGTCGCCGGTGTGATGGGTCGGGTCCAGGAGCTTCCTGACCTCCTCGGCCTTCAGCCTGGAGGCTATCTCCCTGTCCTCGCAGAGTAGCCTGGAGAGAGGGTTGGGATGACCCTTCATCACCTCCTCCCAGGCCTTGAATGACCGGACCCGGATCAGCTCGTGGGCCTCCTGCCTGTCTCCGCCCTTCTCCACCATCTTCATCATGACCGCTTCCGTCCCTGCGAACGGCCCGAACTTCTTCAGGTTCTTCTCGATCATGGCGGGATAGACCCTCAGGCCGCGCAGCAGCCGCTCGTAGATCATGAGACACTCGTCGATGGCGAGAAAGGCCTCCGGGATGGCCACCCTCCGGCCCGCCGAGTCATCCAGTGTGCGTTCGAGGATGTTGTTCGCAGCGCTGGAGAATGCCACCGGAGGGAAGGCCGAGACCAGCCGGGCCAGGGAACACATCCTTTCCGCCGTGACGGGGTTGCGCTTGAACGGCATGGCGCTCGACCCGACCTGAGCCTCCTCGATGGGCTCGGAGAGCTCCCCGAAGGCGGGCGACTGCAGCACCCTCAGGTCCAGCCCGAACTTGTGGCAGGACGCGGCCACGGACGCAAGAGAGGAGAGGAGGATGATGTCCAGCTTCCTGGGGTAGGTCTGGGTCGAGACCGGCAGGTACCCCAGCCCGAGCGCCCCCATCACCTTCGCCTCGAGCCTCTCGACGTCCTCCGGCTTCCCCAGGAGCTTCTCGAACCCCGCCGACGTCCCCACGGCGCCCTTGATGCCCTTCCCCTTTAGGAATCGGTCGCGGACTGCCTCCAGCAGCTCAATGTCCAGGAGCAGGTCCTGGGCGTAGTTGGCGAAGCGGTATCCGAGCGTCGTGGGCTCGGCAGGCTGGAGGTGCGTCCAGGCCATGCACATAGTCCCCTGGTGCTTGACGATGACGGCTCTGGCAGCCTCGAGGCAGGTGAGGAGCCTCTCGAGCACCAGCCCCAGCGCCCTCCTGAAGATCAGGACGTCGGCGTTGTCCTCGATGTCCATGGAGGTCGCGCCCAGGTGAAGCTTGCCTCCCCCCCTTCCAGCCTGGTCGGCGAAGGTGCGCAGCTCGGCCATCAGGTCGTGCCTTATCTTCCGCTCAAGGTCGTGCGCCCTGGCGATGTCGACGTGCTTCTCGCCAGACTTGGAGGCGATGTTTCTCAGCTCCGCTTCCGACACGAGCCCGAAGTCCGACTGGGCCCGGGCGAGTTCGAGCCAGACCTTCCTCCACGTCGACCTCCGGGTGCGTTCCGAGAGGAGGGTCCGCATCTCCTTGCTCCCATACCTCCATGTGAACGGAGAGAGGTAAGTGTCGTAGCCGAAGGTGTCTTCCTTCAATCGGGTGAGCTTACCGGTGTCTGGATTAAACCTTGCTGGCCGCGCTAGACGCCGTACTCGGCCATGAGGCTCTTCACGCTGGTTCTCGCAAACCTGTAGCTCACCACCGAGACGACCGCTGCGACCAGGACCGCCGCCGGGTAGAGGTAGAGCGGCGTGGTGGCGCCGGACACGGTGCTGGCCAGGTCCCCGTAGAGAGCCGGGAGCGCCGTCGCCACGGCCGCTATCATGCCCACTGCCGTCATCACCAGAAGCCAGATGGGGTCCATGAATCTGGGTCGCGGCTTCTCCTGGAAGTCGGGGAACCTGGCGCCGAAGGCCAGCCCGATGAAGACCTCCTCGACGGCGACGGAGACGAAGACCACCAGGTTCTCGCCGAGCGCGGCCAGGCTGGAACGGTCGATCACCGAGAAGACCGCGAGTATCGCCAGGGTCGCCGTGAGCGAGAAGAGGAGGGCCATGAAGGCCTTGGCTCTCAGTATCTCACCGGGCGTCACTGGCAGCGAGTAGAGGACCATCACGGACCTGCTCTCCTGCCCGAAGCTCGACGAGGATATCAGGAGCGAGAAGAAGCTCGCCACGAAGAAGACCGGGAGGCCCGTGAAGAAGACCTGGCCCGCGGACCCCGCCCCGTTCTGCGAGGAAGTGAATTCCTCGAAGAGGAAGATGGCTGTGAAGATCACGGGTATGATAAGCATCTGGTTCAGCTCGCGCCTGCGGGTTATCCCCTTGAGGTCCTTCCTCACGATGGCCGCCTCTGCCGTCGTCAGCCCGACCCTGAGCAGGGAGCTGGAGCGGGGGGCGTACTCGGCGCTGGTGACGCTGACCGAGAAGGCGACGGGGGACCAGTAGCGCGAGCGCACCTTGGTCGCTATCCAGACCAGGCAGGCCGTGAACCCGACCGTCCCGGCAGAGAAGACCAGGACGCGGAGGGGCTGGTCCGTGGTTATCGCCTGCACGGCCACTGCGCCCCAGAATATCGGGACTAGGGCGAAGACCGAGAAGGTCCCGGAGAGCCCGTTGACCACGATTATGAGGAGGTTCGGGTTGAAGACCGTCTCGAAGATAAGGATCACGATCGCCATCAGGACAAGGCGGAAGAAGATGGCGCCCCTCCTGGCCCTCTTCATGACCATCGAACTCACCCTGTTCATGGTGGCCCTGAGGATCTCGACCAGGGCGCCTCCGGTGAAGAGGGTGAAGACGCTGGCGATGGTCATGCCCGCCCAAAGCCATCCGAGGCCAAGCCCAAACGAAGGGAATAGGGTCGCGCCGATGACGATGGCGACCGGTGTCGAGTAGTTGTAGGCTATCGAGAGCGATGATGCCATGACGTATTCGGCCTGGGTTATGGGGAGCCAGTTCACGGTGTCGCTGGCGGAGAACTTGGAGGAGACGTTCAGCTCGAAGAGAAGCCCGGCGACGAGCACCATCCCGGGCACGAAGACCGGGATGAAGACCATTACCTCCCGGAGGGCGTTGACGGCCAGCGTGTGGAGCTGGATGCTCCCCGATGTCGCCCCCGGAGCCGCCAGGGTCCCGATGAGCACCAGCGCGACGTAGCCCAGACCAGCGGAGACCGCGAATGCGACGGCGTCGAGGATGAGGATGATGGACGGCCTGCGGAAGAAGCTGGCCGCCGCGCTGTTGGTCCGGCTGGCTCGCAGCTGAGACTTGGAGAGGGCGATCGTGATGGCGAGTATCTTCCGGAAGTTCATCGGCTGAGCTCCTTCACCACGTCGCCGAGGTCTCCCGTACCTGTGATCTTGAGGAACACTTCCTCCAGGGTCGAGCCTGGAAGTCCGGCCTTCTGCCTCAGGTCGGCTATGGTGCCGTTGGCCACGATGGAGCCCTGGTACATTATCGCGACGTCGTCGCAGAGTGCCTCTGCGATCTCCAGGACATGGGTGCTGAAGAGCACCGAGACGCCCTCTCCGGCGAGGGACCTGAGCAGGTCCTTCACGAGCTTGGCCGACCGCGGGTCGAGGCCGTTCAGGGCCTCGTCCAGCACCAGGACCCTCGGCCTGTGCAGGAGCGCCGAGATTATCGCCACCTTCTGCTTCATTCCCTGGGAATAGCCGCTGATGAGCTCGTTCTCGTGTCCCCTGAGCTGAAGGCCGTCCAGGAACTGCCCGATCCTCTCTCTTCTCTCGCCGGTCGGTATCCCATACATGTCTGAGATGAAGTCCAGGTACTCGAGGCCCGTGAGGAACTCGTAGATCTGGGGCGTCTCCGGGACGTAGCCGATTATCCTCTTGACTCCTATGGGGTCGCGGGCCACGTCGATCCCCTCCACGGTTATGGTCCCCGTGTCGGGTTTCAGGATTGCGAGGATCATCTTCATGGTCGTCGACTTGCCCGACCCGTTCGGCCCGAGGAGGCCGAGTATCTCGCCCTTCTTCATGGTGAAGTCGATGTTGTTCACGGCCCTGGTCGACCCGAACGACTTCGAGAGCGAGCTGGCCTGGAGCGCCACTTGGTCCATCCTGGTTCACCCTGCCCTCGCAGAGCCGTGATTTAATGCTACGGCACCTGGCGAAGATTGTCCGACAGGTGGCAAAGGCTAATTACGCTCATGGGCCGCCGGCCCGGAGACGAGCGTGAGCAACCCGGAGATTCTAGGCGAATCGCTTCCGCTGGACGAGACGGTGGACATAACCGGCTGGAGCGGCCCCCGCATGGACGTTGCCTCCTACAAGGCGCTCCACGCCAGGAGCGTCGCCGACAGCGAAGCACATTGGCGGTCCGTGGCGAACGAACTCGAATGGTTCAGGACCTGGGACTCGGTGGTCTCGCCGGGAGAGCATCCCCACGTCTTCAGGTGGTTCGCCGGCGGAAGGCTCAACTTGTCGTACCTCGCCCTGGACAGGCACGCCAAGACCTGGAGGAGGAACAAGGTCGCGCTGATCTGGGAGGGGGAGCCTACGGACGAGGCGGGCGTCCCGAAGGAGGTCCGGAAGCTGACCTACGGCGAGCTCCTGAGGGAGGTGAACCGCTTCGCCTACGCTCTTAGGACCAAATTCGGGCTGAACAAGGGTGACAAGGTCGCAATCTATCTCCCGCTGATTCCCGAGGCGATAGTGGCCCTGCTCGCTGCGGCGCGGCTGGGGCTCACGTTCACCGTGGTCTTCAGCGGATACAGCGCCGATTCTCTGTCATCCAGGATGAACGACTTGGGCACCAGCGTCCTGATAACTGCGGACGGCTTCTACCGCAGGGGCAGGCAGGTCCTTCTCAAGGAGATAGCTGACGCGGCGCTGCAGCAGGCGCCTTCGGTGAAGCACGTGGTGGTCGTGAAGAGGTTGGGCGTCGCCTGCCCGATGCTCCCCGGAAGAGACCTCCTGATGGGGGAGCTGCTCTCGGACGTCCCGCAGGGGGCTTCCGTCGCACCCGAGCAGGTGGAGAGCGAGCACCCGCTCTACGTCCTGTACACGTCGGGGACAACGGGGAAGCCCAAGGGCCTGATCCGCGACACGGGAGGCTACGCCGTGCTGCTTCATGCCACCATGAAGTGGGCCTTCGACATCCGCGACGAGGATGTCTACTGGTGCCCGGCCGATATCGGATGGGTGACGGGACACAGCTACGTCGCCTTCGGGCCTCTGATGGAGGGTGCGACGGTCGTCCTCTACGAGGGCGCCCTGGACGCGCCGCGTCCGGACAGGTGGTGGTCCATCGCCGAGCGCTACGGCGTCTCAATCCTCTACACAACGCCGACGGCGACAAGGTCGCAGATGAAGTTCGGCGACGAGAACGTCACGAAGCACGACCTCTCCTCCCTGCGAATCATCCAGAGCGTCGGAGAGGCCATCAACCCTTCGGCCTGGAGGTGGCTCTTCAGGCTGGTCGGCCGGGGGCGCTGCCCGGTGGGCTCGACCTGGTGGATGACCGAGACCGGCGGTGTGATGATCAGCCTGTTACCGGGGCTGGCGATGACACCGATGAAGGCCGGCGCCAACGGGCTCCCCGTGCCAGGGGTGGACGCTGACGTCGTCGACGAGAAGGGCGACTCGGTGGCTCCCGGTGCCAGGGGCCTGCTCATCCTGAAGAACCCATGGCCCGGAATGCCCGGCCCGCCCACGGGGATGTACGGCGACCCCGCTCGCTACGAAGGCCAGTACTACGGAAGGTTTCCCGGGAAAGACTACTTTTTCTGTGGGGACTACGCCCTGAAGGACAGGGACGGCTACATCTGGGTCGCCGGGAGGGCTGACGAAGTCCTGAAGGTGGCCGGCCACAGGCTGGGGACCTACGAGATCGAGTCGTCCATAGTCTCCCACCACGCTGCGTCCGAGGCTGCGGTGGTCGCCATCCCTGACGCCATAAAGGGGGAGGTCCCCATAGCCTTCGTCGTCCTGAAGCACGGCTTCAGCCCGTCGGAGGAGCTGCGCGTAGAGGTGAGACGGTGGGTGAGGGACGGCTTCAGCCCCATCGCCGAGCCCTCTCGGGTCTTCTTCGTCAGCAAGCTGCCCAAGACCCGGAGCGGGAAGATAATGAGGAGGCTGCTCAGGGCCGTGGCAGAGGGCAAGCCCTTGGGAGACGTGGCGACGCTCGAAGACGAGACGTCGGTCGAGGAGGCTCGGAGCGCCTACGAAGGACTGGACGTCAGGTGACAGGGTCCAGTTCCGCAGTCCGCGGCGAAGTCGAATTGTGCTCCCAGCCCCAGTTCCCAAATCCTTTTATCGGCCACGGGGCCTCAACGTAGGCGAGAATGATACTGAAAGAAAGCAAAGACATCTCCTCTAGAACAGCAATAGGCAGAACTGTCATCGTCGTCGTCGTCATCGTAATCCTCGTCCTCGCGGGCGTAGGTATCTACGCCTACACCGCCATGAGCAGCTCCAGTTCCTCTTCCAGCTCCGGGTCGACCACTTCGACCAGCAGCCCCACAGGTTCGACGTTCACCCTCAATCCGAGCAACTCCAGCCAGCTGATCGACGAGTCGCCGACTGCACAGTATGACTCGCTCGACCCGGCGGTCGGGTTCTTCGTGACAGACGGGTACTTCGCCAACGTCTTCCAGGGGCTTGACCAGTACAGCAGCACCAACAGCACGGCTGTGGTGCCCTCGCTGGCATCGAGCTGGACCGTCTCCAGCAACTTCGAGAACTACACCTTCACCATGAGGCCCAACACCGACTTCTCCAACAAGGACCCGATCAACGCCTACGTGGCTTGGTTCAGCTTTGTGAGAGGCAACTACATCAACAATCCCTCCACAGCGTACTACTCCAACTACCTCGACCTCTTCTACAGCGGCTCGGTTCCTTACACACCAACGTGCTCCACCACTCACCCCACTAGCGCATGCCAGACCATGCCAGATGCGGCCGGCAACGTGTGGCCGTGGGGCCTGGAGGCTGCACTGAGTTCGACCTTCAAGATCCCAATCACCAATGAGAACAAGCTTGTGGCAGCGCTGAACAACGTCATGAGCCACTTCAACACCGCCAACGCGAGCATCCAAGCTCTCATGGCATACCCGCACCAGGCCTTCGTCGCCTCCAGCTCCTCGACGTTCCAGATGAACGTCATCCAGCCCTACAGCCTGCTCCTTCTCGCACTGCCGCCCCAGTGGGGCGCGATCGTGGACCCGGTCTACATCGATGCTCACGGAGGCGTAGCTAACAACACAGAGCCTGCGGGCCTAAGCACAAACGGCATGGTAGGGAGCGGACCGTACATGTACGGCACCGTCGGCCCGTCCGAGTCGTTCCTCGTGCTGAACGCCAACCCGAACTACTGGGCCAAGGGCCTCGCCGGAATTGACCCAGTGCTGCAGGCGCCAAGCATCCCAACCGTGATAATGTACTTCGGCAACGAGCCAAGTACCGAGATACAGGACTTCAGCTCGAACAAGGCACAGGTCGTCTTCCCTGAGATCTCCGAGTTCGCCAACCTCTACTCCAGCTACAAGTACGCCGCCTACTTCCCGTTCAGCCAGCTACTCGACAACGCCGGAGCGCCGCTCTGCGACCTCGCGAACGGCATCAACACCCAGGTCTACCCGACCAACAGCACACTGCTGAGGGAAGGAATGGTCCACTCGGTCAACTACACCCAGATTCTGGACGAGCTCTACGTGTACAACGGACAGGCACTGGCAACGCTGAGCCTGCCGCCCGTCCCACCTGGATGGGGACCACTGGACAACCCACAGAACACCCCGCTCTACTCCTACAACATCAACCTAGCTGCACAGTACGTCAACAAGGCAGGACAGCAGGCAGGCTGGTACGCGGTCATGAGCAACGGCACGGTGCTGGGCAACTCCAAGGGAGTCCAACTCCCGGCTCTTGAGTACGCCTACGTCGTCCCGCTGACCCCGCTACAGCAGACTGTCAACGACATCCTGACCACTGACATGGGACAGGTCGGAATCAGAATCGTTCCAACCGGCATCACGGAGGGACAGTATGAGGTCGACGAAGCGTCGCCGCAGACTACCCCGCCAATCACGGGTGTCGGATGGTGCGCGGACTGGCCTGACCCGATCTTCCAGCAGTTCAACGACATGGCCACCGGAGCCGCTCACCAGGCCAACTGGGTGAACAACGCCACCCTGAACGCACTGGCCGCCAAGATACCCTTCGAGACCAACCCGACCCAGCAGCTGGCGGACACCGTAACCGCCTACAAGATGTTCACTCAGCTCTCGACCATACTCCAGATGCCCAACCAGGACTCGCTGTTTATCGTGCAGCCGTACGTGCACGGCCTGGTCTACTCGCCATTCCAGTTCGCCATCTTCTACAACCTGATCTCCTATTCACCGGCAACAGGAAAATCCTAGACCCAGTCTAGGCTCCTCCTTTTTTTGTCAGCCTAGCGTAAGCTCTATCCCTTACTCAGGGGAGCTCCGACTTCGTTGACTGTCCGGCTGGTGGATTTGGGGCACATCCGCCTTCCGATTGAAAAGACTTAATATCGCTGCCACGTCGGTTTTGCTCCACAAGCTTTGGTTTCAAACTTCGGATTCTTCGTGGTTCGGAGGGCGATAAACGCGTTTGTCACGGTAATCCTTCTTCTTGCGCTGGTGTTCGCCCTCCTCCACATCCTAGTCCCCTCGCCGCAGGCCATGGCCAGGATAATCGTGGGGAACCCCCACGCGACTCCCGGGATAATAGCCTCCGTCATAAAGGCCAACGACCTAACGGCTCCGGTCTGGGTGCAGTTCTACCACTACCTCGTGAACGTATTCCACGGAAACTTCGGTACCGACACCATGTACCACGTCCCGGAGCTCGTGGAATTGAAGACGTACCTGCCAATAACCCTCGAGCTGGTGGTCGTCGGACAGATCATCGGAGTCCTCATCGGGCTTTACACGGGGGCCATCGCGGCATCCAACAGGAACAGGCCGGCAGATTATGGGATGAAGGCGCTGTATCTCACCACCTGGTCCGCCCCGATCTTCCTGGTGGGCTTCTGCATGCAGCTGGTCGTGGCCTACTGGCTGAACCTCCTCCCTGCGACCGGTGTCGTCGACCCCGTCCTCCATCCTCCGCCGTCTGTGACCAACATGCCGGTGGTTGACGGACTCATCGCCGGCAACTGGCCTTACTTCTGGAGTTCCCTCCAGCACCTGATACTGCCCGCCTTCGCCATAGCGGTGATCGGCTTCGGCCTGGTGACCAGGCTCGAGCGCGCCAGCATGATAGACGCCCTGGACCGGGACTACGTCAAGCTCGCCTACATGAAGGGCCTAAGCAAGCGGACGGTCGTCTGGGGTACAGCGTTCAGGAACGCACTCATCCCCATCATCACGCTCGTGGCCCTGCTCTTCGCAGGCTCGGTGGGTGGGGCCGTGATCATCGAGGACGTCTTCGCCTACCACGGCATGGGCTTCTTCTCGGTGCAGGCCATCTTCAACGACGATTACACTGCCATCCTCGCATTCACCACAATCGTCGGCATATCGGTCATAGCGGCGAACTTCGTCGCCGACCTGCTATACGCCGCAGCCGACCCAAGAGTGAGGTTGACCTAGGGTGGGCGTCTCCGACGTTCTCGACCACTTCATGAGGAAGCCCATAAGGGCCGCGGGCGAGATCGCCATCGAGACGGGGTCAACATCAGGCCAGGCCCAGGAGGTCAAGCAGGGGCTGAGGTTCTACGTCGAGTACATCCGGAAGGACAGGCCGGCGCTGGTGGGCTCAGTCATAATCGGTATTTTCTTGGTATTCGCTCTCATAGAGGGAACTCTCCAGGAACTGGCCTCCTACCTGGGACCCAAGTACGCCTATCTCGGGTGGGTATTGATGCCCTCAAACCCGCTGGCTCTCTCCTTCAGGACGCAGCTGTTGGGCCCCTCCCTGAAGGACTTCCCGAACTACATCTTTGGGACCAACTTCCAGGGACAGAGCATCTTCTCCCGCATCATGTACGCCACTCCCCACGACGCGGTGGCATCCCTGATCGTCGTCGGCAGCGCCATCTTCATCGGGATGTTCATGGGGACGGCGGCGGGCTATCTCGGAGGCTGGGTCGACGAGATAATGATGAGGATCACCGACGCCTTCCTAGCACTGCCCGCCATCATACTCGCCATAACCATCTCGGTCCTGATCGGCGGCGGCTTCACGTCCCTCCTGGTGGCCCTCATGATCATCTGGTGGCCCACCTACGCCAGGTTCTTCAGGGCTCAGGCCCTTACGCTGCGCAACAAGGGTTACGTCGAGGCCGCGAAGCTGAGCGGCTCGGGGTGGCCGAGGATACTCGTCAAGCACATCATCCCGAACTCTGTGGACCCTATCATAGCCTACGCCACCCTGGACATGGGGACCGTCATACTCACCTACGCGGCGCTGGCCTTCCTGGGAATCGGAGTCAGCTCGGGCTACCCGGAGTGGGGTGCCGAGTCCTCCGCCGGCCTGCAGTTCTTCCCCCAGCAATGGTGGTACTCCATCATGCCCGGCGTTGTCATCGCCATCGTCGTCGTCGCCTTCACTCTGGCCGGAGACAGACTTCAGGACCTGATAGGGGGGCGGATCACCTACTAGTTGTCCTCCTCGGCCGGCGACGGTGACATCCTCAGCGTCGAGGACCTTTCAATCACCTACCGGACAGTCTACGGCCCGATCAGGGCGCTCAACAGCGTGAACTTCTCCGTGGCCAAGGGAGAGAGCGTCTCGATTGTCGGAGAGAGCGGATGCGGCAAGTCGACCCTGGGTCTGGCGACGGTCCGCCTTCTCCCACTAAACGCCACCTACAGCGGTGGGCGGCTCATGCTCGACGGCAAGGACGTGACCAAGATGAGAGGCAAGGAGCTGCTTGACATGCGTGGGAACACCGCCTTCATGATCTTCCAGGACCCCCTCAACACCCTGAACCCGGTGAAGCGCATCGACGCCCAGATGATTGAGGCGATCCGTTCCAGGAGCAGGCACGACCACTCCTCCTTCAATGAGCAGGAAGCCGTCAAGGAGGCGGTCGACAAGCTCGAGGACGTCCGCATGCCGGACCCAAACTCGATAATCGGGCGTTACCCCCACCAGCTATCGGGAGGACAGATCCAGCGCGTCGTAATCGCCATGGGGTTGCTCATGCGGCCCAAGCTGATGATAGCCGATGAGCCGACGTCGGCGCTGGACGTGACGGTCCAGGCCCAGGTCCTCAAGCTGCTGCGCGACCTCCAGCGCGAGTACAACATGTCCATCATCTTCATCACCCATGACATCAACGTGGCCTACAGCATCTGCGACAGGATGATCGTGATGTACGCAGGCGAAGTGGTCGAATCTGCGGACTCTGACAAGATCACCAGGGACGCCCTTCACCCCTACTCACAGGCGCTCATCCGGAGCGTTCCGAGGACAACCAAGGACCAGGGACGGCTGACCGCCATCTCTGGCGCGCTCCCCAACATGATAACCCCCCCGAGCGGGTGCCGGTTCCATCCTCGATGCCCGCGCGTCATGGATATCTGCAGTAAGAGTTCACCGCCGGTGGTTGAAAAAGATGGTGACCTCGTGAGGTGCTTCCTATATGGCCGGCCAGCTAGTTGAGACCACCGGCCTGAAGAAGTACTTCAGGGCCGGCAAGTCCGGAGCGCTCGAGTCGCTGTTCAGGCGGAAGCCGCCAGAGGTCAAGGCCGTCGACAACGTGAACATCGGGATAGAGGAGGGTGAGGTGCTGGCGCTGGTGGGCGAGAGCGGCTGTGGCAAGACGACCCTGGGAAGACTGATCGCGACCCTGGAGAAGCCGACCGAGGGCGAGGTCCTCTACTCGGGGGAGAAGCTCACGAGGAGGAACATTCGCAAGGTCCGGAAGGACATCCAGATGGTCTTCCAGAACCCGTTCGAGAGCCTCGACCCCAGGGCCACGATCCAGTCGGTCGTGACCGAACCGTTGCAGAAGCTGGGGTACTCGCGGTCCGTGAAGAATGAGGCGTCAGAGCGGGTTCTCAGCTCGGTCGGCCTCGACGCCTATTTCGCCGAGAGGCGGCCTCGCGACCTGTCCGGAGGGCAGAGGCAACGGGTGGCCGTCGCCAGGGCGATCATCTCGACTCCGAAGATTGTCATCCTCGACGAGCCGACCTCGGCTCTCGACGCCTCCGTCCAGTCCCAGGTCCTGAACCTGCTGCTGGACCTCAGGAAGGAGTTCAACCTGACCTACCTCTTCATCACGCACAACATAGCGGTAGCCCGCTTCATCTCCGACCGCGCTGCCACTATGTACGCCGGGCAGATAGTCGAGCTGGGGCCGACCAAGCAGGTCATAGGCGAGCCGAAGCACCCCTACACCCAGGCGCTCCTCAAGTCCGTGCCTTCGCTGGACCAGAAGGAGGTCGCCCCACCCAGCGGGGAGGTGCCTAGCCTCATCAACCTGCCCCGCGGCTGTCGTTTCAACCCCAGGTGCCCCTATGCCATGGACATCTGCAAGACTGACGACCCTGAGCTGAAGCAGGTCGGCGACGAATATGTCGCCTGCTGGCTCTTCAAGTGAGGTTGGTCCTGAGGGTCCGCTGACTCTCAGACCAACGGTCGCCAAGACCTTCCTGAAGGGTGTGATCGCCATCGCCGCCTTCTCGGTCTTCTTGCAGCTGAGCTGGGCCAACCTGGTGCACTACCTCATCTTCCTCTCTCTCTACTTTGCCTTCCTGCTGGCACTCATGCTCCTGAAGAGGGGGAGCGTCTTCGAGCTCGGCGACGAATCGATACTGGTCAGGAGGTACTTCCGGACGACCAACTCCGTCAGGTACCAGGAAATTCTCGACGTCTCGGTGGCCCAGGGGATGCTGGCGAGGAGGTTCCACTGCGGCACGGTCTTCCTGCTGCTGAAGGCCGGGAAGGGGAGCGTGCGAGTGATGGGGGGCGGGGTGGCGGAGCAGCTGGAGGACGTATCCGACCCGGACCGCGTCTACGAGTTCATCACCTCGAGGCTGTCCCCCTTTTCGGCTCCTGCTGAGCCCTGACTGAGAGGGCCTTTCAATTTAAATAACGTCAGCGACCGGTCATTCCAGGTAATCCAACTTGCTAATGATCCCCGGACCGTCTGACCCAGAACCGGAGGTTCTCGCCGAACTCTCGCTGCCGATACTCCCGCACTACGGCGACCGGTGGATGTCGGTCTACGACGAGACCAAGTCCATGCTGCAGAAGGTCTTCGAGACAAGGAACGAGGTGATCGTCGTCCCGATTCCGGGCCAGCTGGCCGTCGAGATGGCCGCGTTGAACATCGTCAACAGGGGGGACGATGCGTTCATCTGCGCCAACGGCGTGTTCTCCGGCGCCATAGTGAACTCTGTCAAGGCCGTTGGCGGCAAGCCGGTAGTGATATCGTCCGAGCTAGGGACGGGACCGACCCTAGAGCAGGTCAAGTCAGTCCTGGACGGGGCGAAGAGCCTCGAAGGGAAGTCGATCTTCGTCGTCCAGAACGAGACCTCGACCGGGGTCGCTGTCAACCCGGCCGACATCTTCCGCTACTGCAAGAAGAAGGGGATGTTCACCGTCCTGGACTCAATCTCGGCCATGGGCGGCATGGAGCTCAAGGCTGACGAATGGAAGGTCGACTACGCCGTGGGCTACGCCAGCAAGGCGATCGGCGGGGTCAACGGCGTGGTCCCCGCGGCGATCTCGAAGGAGGTCTGGGAGCGGGCGAAGAGCAGGAAGGGCAGGATCCACAGCACCTTCCTGAATCTGAACTCCTGGCGGAAGGCCATCGACCAGGACTCCTCCTGGGGCCATCCGCACCCGACTTCGATGCCCACCTCGGTGATCGTGGCGCTGAGGAAGGCCCTGTCGATGGCGCTGGAGGAAGGGCTGGAGAAGCGATACAGGCGCCACGCCGACGCGGCCAAGGAGCTGAGGGAGGGCCTGAAGGGCCTCGGGATGGATATCTTCACCGACCCCAAGTTCTACTCCAACACGGTCAGCGTGGCAAGGGTGGACGAGAAGTGGGACGCCGAGTTCCGCCGACGGCTGGTCAGGGACTACAACATCATGATTGCCGGAGGACTGGGACCCATGAGAGGGAAGGTAATCCGGGTGGGGCACATGGGTCGGTCGGCAAGGCACGAGAACATCGAGCTGACCCTCGCGTCCATGGCCAGCGTCCTGAAGCAAGTGCGCTGACGCGGCCGGGCTCCATGGGTGACCGATCCCAGGAGGAATGAGGCCGCTGCCTTTGTCGTTCATTCTTAGGTGCACATCGCACGGATGCGAGTTTCCGCCGGAGTCGCGGGGCCTCACCTGCGCAAAGTGCGGCGGGTCGCTGGAAGCCATCTACGACTACGAGGCGCTCAGGACCTCTCACAGGGGAGTCCCGGTCTGCGCCGGGAACGCGGGCGTCTGGCGGTACGCGCCCCTCCTCCCCCTGAACGAGGGCACAGGGATGGTGACCCTCGGCGAGGGTTCCACGCCTCTGCTGAGGGCGTCGAGGATCTCCGGGGCCCTGAAACTGCATACGGTGTACGTCAAGGACGAGAGCCGCAACCCAACGCTCTCCTTCAAGGACAGGAAGTCCGCCGTGGCGGTCACAAAGGCGGCCGAGTTTGGCGCAACCGGGATCGTCAACATGACGGCGGGCAACGCCGGCTCGTCGGTGGCGGCCTACGCCGCGCGGGCGGGCATCCCCGCCTACATATTCACGATTGCGGGAATCTCGGACTCGAAGCTGGCGAAGCTGCTCTCCTACGGCGCGGAGGTCTTCAGGACCCACGCTCCCACAAGGGAGCTGATGACGTTCATCGGTGCCGTGGCGGCCCGCTACGGGATGGTGAACATGACCGCGGCTTCGAGGTACAACCCTTACGTCAAGGAGGGGTCGAAGACCGCAATCTTCGAGGTCTACGAGCAGCTGGGCGGGAGTCTGCCCGACTGGCTGTTCGTCCCGATCGGAGCGGGCGGGAACCTGGCGGGAATCTACAAGGGACTCAGGGAACTGAAGCTGCTCGGCCTCGTCGAGAAGCTGCCCAGGCTGGTCGGCGTCCAGGGTAGGGACTGCGCGCCGGTGGTCGAGGCCTATGAGCGAGGGTTGCCGCCGGACCAGGTCCCGGTCATCCAGAACCCGCGGACCATCGCCCACAGCATCCTGGACAGCTGGGCTCCCGACGGCGACCAGGCGCTGACGGCCATCCGGGAGACCGGCGGCCTGGCGCTGGGCGTCTCGGACGAGGAGCTGCTCCGGTCGATGAGGTCGCTCTCCAGCATGGAAGCGCTCTACCTTGAACCGGCGGCTGCGGCCCCGCACGCCGCGCTGGCCAGGCTCGTCGGCGAAGGGAGGATTGATGCAGATGAATCCGTGGTCCTCCTCGCCACCGGCTCGGGATCAAATCAGCCCGACGCCACCATCGAGGCCTGGGGTCGGCCGGAGGAGATCGAGCTGGACCTCGAAGGATTCGCCCGCCATCTCTCCAGGTGAAGGCCGGAGCGGCCAGCCTGCGGTGGGCGGGCGAAGAGGCCCTGAACCTAGGACCTTCCGACGGTCGAGAGGAAGGACGTGGCGCCGACCGTGGCGTATTTCATGTCCGTTCCCAGTGCGACGAACCTGAACCCACGCTGCACGGCCAGCCTGGCCTCGTCGAGCGTGGTCGCCATCACTCCCGCCACCTTCCCGGCGTCGCCGCAGGCCTTCACGACGGTCAGCATCGCTTCGGTCACCCTGGGGTTGGACCTGTCATCGAGGAACCCCATGTTCATGGTGAGGTCCGAAGGGCCGACGAAGGCTATGTCCACCCCCCTGACGGATAGTATCTCCCTGATGTTCTGGACGGCCTGGGGGGTCTCGATTTGCGCGATGATTGTCGTCTCGTCGTTTGCCGTCCTTATGTAGCTACCTAGGCTGAGGCCGTAGTCCGAGGCCTTCGCCCCGGCGAGGCCCCTCACCCCGGACGGGGGATACTTGCAGAACCGCACCGCTCGTTCCGCCTCTTCGACGGTGTTCACCAGCGGGACCATGACCCCGTGGGCTCCGGCGTCGAGCACGGACTTGAAGATGGCCTGGTCGATCTGGCCGACCCTTACAAGGGGAGTGGCCGAACTGCCGTTGAGCACCTGTATCATGCTCCCCACCGTCTCTATCGTTATCACCGAGTGTTCCATGTCGAGGAGGAACCAGTCGAAGGGCAGTTCTTTCAGGAGGTCGACCATATTCGGGCTTCCAGAGGAGATCCAGGCGCCCACGACCGTTTCGTTCCTCTCGAGCTTCCTCTTCATGGTGTTCTGCAAGGCCGGTCCCCTCCCTCCGCGGCCTGGACAATTTATAAGCCGACCGGGAACGTTTGACCTGCGGTCCCTCCCGCTCGGCCGCCGAACCCCCCATGAGTCAGGCCGGGGAGAGGGAGCCCCCAGGTCGGCTGTCGGACCGCGGCCGTGAGTTCTCGTCCTTCACGGGGTTCCTGAGGACCCCCATGCCTTCTACTCTCGCCTCAACGATGTCACCGTCCTTCAGGAACGGCTGCCCCGTCGCGGCCGCGATGCCCTCGGGCGTTCCCGTGGAGATGATGTCGCCCGGCCTGAGCGTCGTCCCGATGGAGGCGTAGGCGACGAGCTCGTCTATCTTGATCAGCATATTCCTGGTGCTGGAGGACTGCCTCTGCTGGCCGTTCACCTTCAGCGAGATCCGCAGCGAGTGTGGGTCTTCAATCTCGTCGCGGGTGACCAGCCAGGGTCCCAGCGGGAGGGAGGCGTCCATCCCCTTCCCCTTCACCCAGTTCATGCCGAGCCCCTCGATGGCGTTCATCTGGAAGTCGCGGAAGCTTATGTCGTTGGAGATGGTGTAGCCCGCGATGTGGCCATAGGCTTTCTCCCTCCTGATGTCTCTGCCCTCCCTGCCTATCACCACTGCCAGTTCGACTTCCCAGTCGACCTTCTTCGAGCTCCTGGGCACGATCACCGCGTCGCCGGGGCCTATGAGCGAGTTCCTGAACTTGGTGAAGAAGTAGGGGTACGGCGGCGGTGCCATGTTGGTCTCCTTCCCGTGGGAAGCATAGTTGACCGCGACCATGAGTATCTTCTCGGGGTAGAGCACGGGGCTCCTGAGCCTCAAGGACCTGACAGCCATCCCCCTGCCCGCCGTGAGCCTCGGCTCGGCCTTCCCAAGGGCGGCCAGGAGGCCGTCGTCGAGCAGCTGGTCGACGCTGCTGACAGACTTGAACGGCGAGATCCCCGCCTTCTCAGCCTCGCCGGCGATGTCATAGACCCTGTTGTCCCTGACGATTCCGGCCCTGACCAGTCCGTCCCTGTCGAAGTTCGCGAGTTTCAAGCGTGATGACCCTGTGCTAGATGGTTGCCCGCTCGGAGCTATAAAGTGTGATGAAGTATCACGAAGCCCGGTTCCATCGGGCCCCACATTCAGCCGGCGAACTCTTCTATTAATAGCGCCGAGAACGAGGACCAAGATGCATGACCCAGGCCAGCACTGACCTTTTCGTTCTCTATCAGATGGGCGCCTCGGAGGACTGGACGTGGTTCAGCGTCGTCGGCGTGTTCTTCTCCGAGGAGGCGCTGCGAGCCTACGCCGGGGAGAAGGGCATCGTCTTGGAGCAGGTGGTCATGGAGCCCACCTCCAGGAACGAGGTGCTGCTCTCCGAGCCCAAGGAGTTCGTCGTCGTCAGGTCGCACGAAGGTGCGGCCCCGGACGTCGAGCTCGCGCAGTAGGGCGTCGCCCCTCGGTCCGTGCCTCCGGGCGGAACAGCCCAGGACGCGGCGCTTATGCCGGTCGGGAACGGAACCCAGTCACCTTAAAATAGAGTGGGAGCCTCACGAGGCTCAAGCCATGCAGGACCAGAGCGACCGGCTTGCGAGCTCGGAGCGCGCAGAGGTCTTCCTAGGAGCCCTGCGCAACGTGCACGCGGTCCCGTACGTGACGGGGGACGCCAAGTCCACGGTCGACATCCTCAGGACGATAATCTCCCAGTCTGACGCCAGGTTGGTGGTCGCGGGAGACCTGCCCACATATGCGAAGATGCTGGTCGAGTCCGGGCTGAAGGGGACCCGGCACCATTTCGTCAAGGACCTCAAGTCGTCCGAGGCGCTCGGAATCCTTTCCCGGGCCGACGTCGGCATAAGCTGGGCCCGCTTCGGGGCGGCGCGCCAGGGGGCTGTGGTCGAAGTGGCCGACGACGACGCGGTCAAGCTCGTCTCCTCGTTGCCGAGGGTCAGCGTCTTCCTGCTATCGTCGCAGAGTCTCCTTCCCGACGTCTCCGCCGCGCTCGCCCGGGTAGCGGAGCTGCTGAGGACGGCCGGAGAGAAGAAGCCGGTCATCTCGGTGATAGCCGGCCCGAGCAAGACCGCCGACATCGAGCTGCGGCTTCTGTACGGCGTCCACGGGCCCCACGAGCTCCACGTCATCCTTCTCGAATGGATCTAGCGAGCACCATGGCCAAACCCAGGGAGAAGCTCGTCGAGGACGTCGAGAGGGCCATCGCGGACCGCCAGGCCTCGGACAAGCTGTGGGAGGCGATGGCCAGGAGCCGGAGCAACCGAACGAGCGGAATAGCGGAGTACGGAGTTGACGTGGAGGCCATGAAGGCCGGGGACCGACGGGCGAAGGTGGGGACGGCGGGCGATCCGGCCCTGGTGGAACGATTCGCAGACTCGGTCAGGAAGAACGGCGGCCACGTATGCATTGCGGCCACCGAGGAGGACGCCGTCCGCTACGTGGCGGAGCTGGCGAAGAGGACCGGCACGGAGCTCGTGGTGAAATCGAAGTCGCTGACGACCGAGGAGATCGATTTCAATCGCCACCTTGCCGCCGAGGGGATACGTTGCGTGGAGACCGACCTGGGCGAGCTGATCGTCCAGCTCAACGGGGAGAGGCCGGTGCACCTCGTGGCGCCGGCCGCGCACCTCTCCGCGGCGGACGTGGCCGCCATCTTCTCCCGAGAGCTGCACAGGGATGTCCCCGCCGAGCCCGAGGCGATCCTCAGGGAGGTGCGACCGTACCTGCGCCCCCTCTTCCTCTCGGCCCAGATGGGGGTAACGGGGGCGAACATCGGAGTGGCCGAGACCGGGACGATACTGATAGCGACCAACGAGGGCAACGCCAGGCTGGTGGCCAGCGTGCCCAAGGTCCACGTCGTTGTGATGGGCCTCGAGAAGATCATGCCATCCTGGGACGACGTGGCGCGGCTGTTGGAAGCCCACGCCATAAGCGCCACGGGCCAGAGGCAGACGGTCTACATCTCTGTGGTCTCGCAGCGCGTGCCCCTGGCGGGCTCACCTGACGGCCGTGAGTTCCATGTGGTCATTCTGGACAACGGCAGAAGCAGGATGCGGGAGGACCCTCATCTCAGCGACGCGCTGAACTGCATACGGTGCGGGGCGTGCATGAACGTCTGTCCCACCTACGCCGTGGTGGGCGGGCACGTCTTCGGCTACAGGTACCCCGGCCCCATCGGAGTGCCCTGGACGGCGGGGGTCCACGGAATCGAGAAGGCCGCCTTCGCGGACCTCTGCATCGCCTGCGGGCTCTGCAAGGACATCTGCCCGGTCGACATCGAGATGCCCCTGATGATCGCCCGGGTGAAGGAGCAGGAGGTCGGGAGATACGGCCGGGAGCGGGCAGACGGATTCTTCATGTCCTCGGAGCGCATCGCCAGAGTCGCCTCGGCCACCGCCCCCCTGTCGAACTGGGTGGTCGGAAGCTCGGCCAGCCGCTCCCTGATGGAGAAGCTCGTGGATGTCGACAGGAGGAGGACGCTGCCCCGTTTCAGCCGGACCAGGTTGAGAGCCATGCTGAGCGGAGCGAGCCAGGGCAGCGGGGAGAGAGGCAGGCTCGTCTTCTTTCCAGACGTCCATGCCGACTACAACGACCCCGCGCTCGGCTACAGGGCAGTCATGCTCCTTCGCTCACTGGGCTACATCGTCGACGTTCCCGAACTCGGCTGGAGCGGGATGCCCTACATCTCCTACGGGGACATGAAGAAGGCGACCGAGGTCGCACTGCGCAATCTCAGGCTCCTCGAGCCCTACGTCTCGTCGGGCTACGGCGTGGTCTCCACAGAACCCACGGCCACCTACATGCTGAGGGACGTCTACCCCCTGCTCGTGCCGGGCGAGCCCTCGAGGAAGGTCGCCTCGGCCACCTCGGGTCTCTTTGCGAAGATACTCGGCGACCTTGCGACCACCAGGCTCGCTGCAGCTTTCCCGACCGAGCGGCCCCTGGGCCTCCACATCCCCTGCCACGAGAGGGTGATGACCGGCGGCGCTCCTGCCAAGGCTTTCCTGGAGAAGGCCGGCTTCATCGTGGAGGTGATTGAGACGGGGACCTGCTGCGGGATGGCGGGGACCTTCGGGATGAAACACGGGGCGCTGGGCTATGACCTCTCGATGGCAGTGGGGGAGCGCCTCTTCGAGCTCTTCAGGAAGAGCGGCGTTGAACTCGTCGCCAGCGAGAGCAGCCTCTGCGCCCTGCAGATAACCGACGGGACGAAGCTGAAGGTCCTGCACCCCCTCTACTTTGTCGAACCCGCCCAGGTGCATCGCTCTCCAGTCCGGGCTGAGCCTCTGACACCCGCGAGATTCGGATCTGCTGCTCAGTCGTGATGCACCTCAAGCTCCCCTCGAAAGCTTAAAGCCTTACAGAATCTGCCCAGACCAAGCTAATTGCCGAGCAGCTCATCTGGCAAGAGCGAGCTTGGGTGAAACGCTCAACATTGGAGTGGAACCTTGTCCTCTGAAACGGTAATGTCGCTGCGGGAGCATCTCGGCGAGCTGAAGCGCAGGTTCAAGGTCGCGTTCGCCAGCTTCGTGATCATCCTGGTCATCCTTCTCGTAGTGCCACAGAATCCAGACGCCCTCATCACCGGCGGCTACCTCGCCTTCCGGCCGATGATCGGTTACTTCATCACGAGCGTGAACGCCCAACTCCTCCCGAAAGGATGGGTCCTGATAGCCTCCGGAGGAGTCAGCCAGCCACTCGAAATCTACCTTGTTGCCTCGGTGCTGTTCGCCCTGATCTTCAACGCTCCGATCTTCGCCTACGAGACTATCCGCTTCATCAGCCCCGCGTTGAACGAGAACGAGAAGTCGCTGGTCTATCCGTTCGTGGCAGCGAACAGCGGGCTCTTCGCCTTCGGCGTGGTGTTCGGCTACTACTTCTTGGCGAAGTTCCTGCTCCTCGCGCTGCAGCCCTTCATCATAGTCACGGGCATCTCGCCTTTCATTGACGCGGGCAGCTTCTACTTCACGATCTTCCTGACCATCGCCATGAGCGGCTTCGCCTTCACCGTCCCGGTCTACGTATACACACTGATCGTCCTCGGCGTAGTGCAGGCCTCGACCTTCAGGAACAACCGCCTGATCATCTGGGCCATCACCTACATCCTCACCGCCATCATCACGCCGGACGGCGGGCCGCTGCTCGATGTCATCCTGTTCGTGCCCATCATCACCCTGCTTGAGCTGGCCGTCTTCCTGGGCGGCCGCAGCAGGGCTCGATCACTGAGGCGACAGGGCAAATCTCCGCCTCCATCGGAGGAGACGAGCCCGAGTGCGCCGACGTCACCCGGCGCTACTGCGCTCTCCTCGGGGGCTCAGGCAGCAGAGGCTGCCCCACAGAGGGTCTGCATCTACTGCAAGAACTACCTCGCGCCCGAGGTGGTCTTCTGCCCGAACTGCGGAAAGGCGAACGAGTAGCCTCGGCAAGGGCTCGCGCTCCTCGGGGACGACCTTCCTCCCTTCACTCTCCTTCCTCCCGCCGGTCGAGAGTGGGGAGTGTCGCCGGCTCCCAGGATGACATGTGATGCGGTGTCTCCGGTCTTCGGCGGGGGCCCTCCGCAGGCTGAGGCCGCCGAAATAGTTATAAACTAGTAATTTCCATAGAGTAATTACTGTAGGGTAATATGACTGTCGAGATTCTCCTTGTCCGGGACGAGAAGGTCGTCTTCAGGCTCCCGCTTGGCGGCCAGGCGGGCGATGCCCCCTCGTTGGACGACGCTGAGCTGGGTCGGCTCTCTGACCTCTACGCCATCGGGGCCAACCGGAGGCGGCTCAGGGTGATGTTCGAGCTCGCAAGGGGGAAGGAGATGCGCTTCTCTGACGTCATGCAGATCGTGACCAACCCCAAGCTTGCCCAGGACTGCCTCCAGCCGCTCCTTCAGGAGGGGCTCGTGCTCCACGGGGAGCGAGGGTCGAGCTACAGGGCCTCCCGGCGGGGCGTGGTCGTCGGTGTCGCGATGACGCTGGGAGTCGGCGGGATGCTCGACGCCCTCGAGCGCGACTTGGGGGACGCGCCTTGAGCGACGACGAGGAGATTGACGAGGTCTTCGGAGACCTGGCTGCCTTCGCGGGAGCGATCCCTCCCGACCCGAAGCTGGACGGCTCAGCCTTCGGCGCAGTGCGCCAGCTGGAGGGGCCCTTCACCCCGTTCGTGGATGACGAGCTGATACTGGGGGAAGACTACGTGACCTACCTCCTGTTCGCTTCGGGGCTCGACGCTGACGGCTTCTCCCTGGTGACTCGTGACAGGGAGATTGAGGTGACGACCGGCGACCTGAAGATCCGAAGGGCGCTGGGGGTGCGCGTCGACGTGGACGACGCCGAGGCCGAGTGCAGGAACGGGGTGCTCAGCATAAGGCTCAGGAGGATATGCGAGCGCGACGGGGGAGCTTAATTACCTGATGCGGACTGGTGGAACCAGATTGGACCGCAGGATCTCAAACGCCAACTCGAAGAGCCTCGCGCTTGCGACGAGCTTCGACCAAGTCTTCGAGCTGGTCAAGCGGGCCGCGGAGGAATCGCTTGGCATGCACCGCGCCGGGCTGTCGCTCGTCCTCGGGGACATCCCAAACAACGTGGGCGCCTACCATGAGCTGGGGTCCAACGCCATAGTGATGAACAGGAACATAGTGAAGATAGTCTGGCGGTCAACAAGGACTCGGAGCAGGCGCAACGCCTTCACCTTCATGATTCTGCTCCACGAGTACCTCCACGCCCTCGGTTTCACAGACGAAGGCCAGGTCCGGAACCTTGGCAGAAAGGTCGCCGAGGGCTTCCTCGGCAAGGGCCACCTCGCCGGAGAGATGGCTGTGAAGCCGCTCGGTGAGTTCTTCCCGCAGCTGCCGCAGCTCTCGGTGTTCAGGGACAAGGGCCTGTTCGAGAGCGTGGAGCGATTCGACTCCTCGAGCACGCCCTACATCCGCTGATCGCACGCCGTCGCCAAAGGGCCGCCACGACGGTTCGGCCGCCTTCGGGCGAAGCTTCTTTGTTCGCGCGCCAATAGCCTCTAATATAGCACGAGTTCAGGCGCCAAAGACGCGCTACGACCGTAGAGTTCAATGCGTTCTCGACCGGCATCGATCTTCTCTACTCGTGGAGCAGAATGATGGTGGCGCTCTTCTTCAGCATCCTCTTCAGCCTGGCGGTGGGCATTGTGGCGGCCCGAAACCGCCGGGCGGAGGCGGTCATAATCCCGCTCCTGGACGTCCTCCAGTCGATACCCATCCTCGGCTTCTTCCCGATAGTCATCTTCGGCATCTCCGGCCTCGTTCCAGGTCCTCTCGGCGTCGACCTGGCGGTGATATTCCTCATCTTCACGAGCATGTCCTGGAACATCGCATTCGGGGTCTACGAGGCCGTGAAGTCGATTCCCCAGGACTACATCGACCTCTCCTACATGTCCAAGAGCAGCACGTTCCAGAGGATAGCCTCGCTGTACGTCCCCGCGTCGTTGAGCAGAATCGCCTACAACACCCAGACGTCCTGGGCCGTGGGCCTGTTCTACCTTGTCTCGAGCGAGATCATCTCGGAGGGGACGCGCGCGGGCGGGGCGGTGCGTCTTCCCGTCCGCGGCATAGGTGTGGACATCATCACCTACGGGCTGAACGGGGACTTCACCGCCTATCTCTATTCGATACTGCTTCTGGTCGCAGCAGTGATAATCTGGCAGTTCGTCTTCCTGCGCGAGTTCAGCCTCTGGTCAGAGCGCTACAAGTTCGTCGAGGAGCCGCGCGGCGTCACCAAGGATCCGCTGATGAAGGTCTACCACTGGGTCAACCAGAGGAGCGTTTCCAAGCTCTTCCTCCTCAGACCAGGAAGGGGCGTCAACGTCCTGGCGTCATCCATCGCCAGGTTCCGCAGGGGGCTGAAGTACGCCATCCTCATCCTGGTCGCCATATTCCTCATCTTCGAGCTCGCCGCCTTGCTGAACTCGGCCAGGGCGGGCTTCGCAGGGTTCAACCTCTCTGCGATCCCGGCCGATGAAGCTAGGGTGGTCACCGCACTGGCGTTCTCATTCGTGCGCATCTGGTACATCTACTTCATCTGCGTGGCCGTGGCGATGCCGGTCGGAATAGTCATAGCGCTCCACGAAAAGCTCTACAATTCGATGGTCCCGGTGATAGAAGTAATCGCGTCCATCCCTGCACCGATACTTCTCCCCGCCCTCGTGCCGGCCACCATGATAGTCGGCTCGTACGCCGGGGAACTCACGGCCGCCATCGTGATCTTCCTTGGCATGATCTGGTACATACTGTTCAATGTCATGGCCGGCATCAGGAGCCTTCCCGCGGAGCTGTTCGAGCTCAAGTCGAGCCTCCGCGTCTCGAGCTTCCAGGCTTGGCGGAACATATACCTCCCGGCCATAGCGACGGCATTTGTGACGGGGTCGATCACGGCCATCGGCGCCGCCTGGAACACGCTCATCGTGGCAGAGTACTTCGTTGGGACCAAGACGACGCCTATCACCCAGGTGGGGAACGGCATAGGCAAGGTCATCGTCATCGCGACGAACCAGGGCGACATGCTGACGCTGGGGCTCGCCGTCCTCTCCATGACGGCGCTGGTCGTGGTGTTCAACCTCACGGTCTGGAGGCGGGTCTATCACTTCGTGACCAAGCGCTACGCCTACAACAGGTGACCGGAGATGACCAGAAGAGATATCCCGCTGAACAATCCTGCTCCGCCGACCAGTTTGGTCGCCCGGTTCCCCCCTTCGATGGCAACTCTCTCGCGAGGAATCCAAGCCGCCCAGCCTCCTGCCGGGCTGACCGAGGCTGCGCCGGGTCCGATTCAGCCGCCCCCCCAGGGAGGCGAGGGCCCGATCATCAGCGTCGAGCACATCAATCTGAGTTTCAAGAAGGACAAGGGAGACATGCAGGTACTCGTGGATGTCTCTCTATCCGCCTACAAGAACGAGTACGTAGCCCTGACCGGTCCGTCAGGGTGCGGCAAGTCCACGCTCCTCAGGATCATGGCGGGGCTGACAAAGGCGACCTCGGGCGTAGTGACGTTCCGCGGGGAGCCGATAACCGAGCCACGCGCCGAGCTGGCCATGATCTTCCAGAACTTCGTCCTCCTGCCATGGAAGACCTCGCTGGACAACGTCGCCTTCGGCCTGTCATCCAGGAAGGACTTGACCGACGAGCAGAAGAGGAAGATTGCAACGGAGGCCCTCGACGACGCAGGGCTCGCGGGGTTCGAGAACGTCTACCCGGGCGAGCTCTCGGGCGGGATGAAGCAGAGGGTCGGCATCGCCAGAGCCCTCGCCCTCCAGCCCCAGGTCCTGCTCATGGACGAGCCGTTCAGCGCACTCGACAATCTGACGGCCGACCGTCTGCGGAAGGAGGTATTCTCGCTCCTCATCAACCCATCCTCCTCGATTCAGACGGTCGTCATGGTCAGCCACAACGTGGAAGAGATTGTCGAGCTTGCCGACAGAGTCGTCGTGCTCTCCCCGAGGCCCGGCCACGTGATCGTCGACCTCAAGATTGACCTACCCCGGCCCAGGAGCAAGAAATCAGATGAGTTCCTTCTCTGGGTCGATAAGCTTTATTCGTACCTGGCCTAGAGATGACAGTGTAAGTTGGCAGACAGGCGAGCGCAATCCGAGGCCAAGAAGGTCCCGGTGATGCCGTGTAACGTCAGGGCCGGCCAGGTCATAAGCCTCGTGGAGGTGACCGGCGGCCTAGGCTCGAGCATCGATGCCTCGCGCTTGGCCGACGAGCTCGGCGCAGACCTCGCAGTCTTGCTCCCTATACTGGACACCGCCGAGCTGCTGGGCCTTGTGAAGAGCGAGAAGGGTGACATCTCCCTCACCGAGTTCGGCCACAAGTTCCAGAAGACCACCAAGGAGAAGGTGAGGCTCCTGACCGACATGCTCGCCAAGATAGAGCCATTCAAGACAGCAATCGAGATGGCCGCGAAGCGAGGTTCGGTCTCGGCCGAGGAGGTGGCGAACGCCCTTTCCGAGCGAGGCATCGCGTGGCACCACGAGCACGACATGAACCAGTCGCTGCTCAAGACCATCCTGATACACTGGGCCATATACGGCCGGCTTCTGAACTACAACAGGGAAGGAAGGTTCGAGCTGCTGAGGAAGTGACTCCGGCCTGAACAGGATCGCCCTAGTAATACCGGTCAAGGGTTCGAACCCGAAGGCCAGGCTATCCTCCATCTTCGGGGCGCGGGAGAGGAAGCAGCTCCAGGTCGCCATGCTCGAGGACACTCTCCTTGCCGTCGCCAAGGCGAAGAAGAGCCTCCAGACCTACGTGGTCTCCTCGGACCCAGATATCCTGAAGTTCGCCGAGCGCTTCGGCGTGGGCTCCATCGAGGAGGAGAGCGACGCTGGCGTCAACGTGGCGGTCGAGGGGGCAATCTCGAGGCTCGAGGATTACGACGGATGGCTTGTTTTGCCGGCGGACCTGCCCTTGATCTCTCCCAACGACATCAAGACAGTCTTCACCCTGCACCGGTTGGGCTCCTCCATAATCGTCTCCCCCTCCGAGGACTACAGCGGGACCAACCTGCTGCTCATGACCAGGCGAAGGAGGATCCCGCTGCACTATGACGACGACAGCTTCAACAAGCACGTCAGGGAAGCGACGGCCAGCGGAGCCAGAGCAGCGGTCTACTACTCGGAGAACGTGGCCTTCGACATCGACCACTCCGGAGATGTCCACAGGTACTTCCGGTTCGGCAGGAGGAACAGCACGATGAACTTCCTGGAGAGGACCCTCAAGCGCACGCGCAGTTTGGAAGCGAAGGGGCGGGAGAGAGATGCTTCCCGCGCGGGCACTGAACACTGAGCCTTCTCCACTCTCAGACAGTCATCACGTCGCGGGCCAGCTGGAGCTCGTCCGCCGGCCTCCTCATGACTATGGAGCGCGTGGCGACTTCCAGACCCTCATTCTCGATGACCTCTACATCCGCCGAATCCGTCCCGTCGATGACCATGCAGTCGACGAGTCCCCTGTACAACATCGAGACCGACAGCGGGCTCGCCTCCAGGCCAAGGGCGCCCATCATCTTCCCTGCCGGCCCGGTGACGGGCGCGCGTCCGACGATGGGTGAGACCGCTATCCTTCTCGCACGACTCCTGGAGATGGCCTGTCTGACCCCGTCGACGGCGAGAATCGGGAGTATGCTGGTGACCGGGTTGGCGGGGCAGAAGACGATCCGGTCGGCCTCCTCCAGCGCATCGATGGCGCCGCGGGCGGCCCTTGCGCCCTCCTCTCCCCTGTACTCCACGCCAGCCACGGCCGGTTCCCCCCTCTCCTTGACCCAGAACTCCTGCAGGTGCATCGCCCCTTCACTGGTGACCACGTAGGTCTCCAGCCTGTCGTCGGTGCACGGGATTACCCTCTGCTTCACGCCCAGCGCCCCGCAGATCATCGCGGTGATGTCTCCCAGCTTCCTGCCGCGGGCCAGCTGCTCCGTCCTGAAGATGTGGGTGGCCAGGTCCCGGTCCCCGATGTTGAACCAGGTCGCCTCTCCCAGCCTCGCCAGCTGGCCCAACGCATTGAAGCTGTCGCCCTTGATGCCCCAGCCCCTTTCGGTGTCCGCCAGGCCCGCAAGCGTGTAGACGGCTATGTCCACGTCGGGCGCTATGTACAGACCATGGCGCCAGAAGTTGTCGCCCACGTTGGAGATGACCGTAAAACCGGCGCCCGCCTCCTTCAAGCCCCTCAGCAGCTTTGCGGACCCCGTCCCGCCTGCCAGAACGGCCAGTCTCAGCGCAGGTCACCTGAACAGGTCCGCTCTGCGGTCCCGGACGATGGACTTCACGCCCTTGTAGCCGCGCCTGTAGACCACCCCCCGGATGACGGCCGCAGGAGTGAGCAGGTGCTTCCTCATCACAAGCTCCGAGGCTGATGCGATCTCGTCCACTATCGCCGGCTGAGTCACCCTCAGTCTGTGCCCGTAGGGGTCGGTGGTGCCCACGAGGTCCTCGAGGGGTGTCAACCCAGAGCAACCTATGGCGACGTCGACCTGGCCGTCGCGCCAGGGTCTCCCGAAGGTGTCGGTTATGACCACGGCCAGCTTCTTCCCGGTCGCTGCCTCGAGCCTCTTCCTGATCCGTCTGGCGCTCAAGTCCGGGTCCTCCGGCAGCAGGGTCACGTAGCCCTCCTCGACGTTGGACTGGTCGATTCCGGCGTTGGCACAGACGAACCCGTGCTTCGTCTCCGTTATGAGCACTCCGTGGCCCTTCCGGACTATCCTCCTCGACTCGCGCAGAATCACCTGCACGGTCCTGGGGTCCTTGTGGAGCTCCTCGGCCAGGAGCATCGCCTTCTTGCCGGGCCTGACGTCCTCGATCCTCACGATCCTTCCCTCCGACTTCGAGACGACCTTCTGAGTTATCACCACCACGTCCGAGTCCTGGAGGGCGATTCCGCTCCCGCCGAGCGAGTCCATGATGAGGTGGACGAGATCGTCGCCCGGCTTCACGCGCGGAATCCCACCAAGGGGAACGACCTGCACTATCCCATCCATTTCGAGCGCCAGTACCACGAGAGGTTGTTTATGAAATCTTGCTGTCGGGGTTCCCGTCGCTGCGGGGATGCTCGGGTACCCGGAGGGCTGACCCCTATCAGCGGTCGGCCCCTTGCATCTGCTCGAGTCGATAGGAGGCCCTGCCAAGTCGAGACATCGAGAGAGCTACGGTGTCGCAATCTTCTCTCCGGGCTGGGAGGGTGGGGGTTTCACCCTATTCGTTATCTTGACAACCGACCAGAAGTTCAGGAAGAGGACGACGACGGCGAAAGGAGGAAAAAGGTAGTATGCGTCGGTGTAGAGTCCAATGAAGGCGGAGCTGGCGTTTGCGGAGGGTGAGGTTATGGAAATCAGCGCCGGGATGGAGAGACAGCAGGAAGCGCCAAGCACGAGGCCCACCATGGGCATCAGGAAGTAGGACCTTGCCTTCCCTCCCAACGTGCACAGTCTGCCGAGTTCGACGGTCGTGACCACGTTGGCCAGAAGAAGGACATCGACCAGCACGGCGATCGAGACCGCGTAGGCGGTCAGTTCTCCAGACAGCGCGGGCGGAAGCGCGAACGCGACCGAGGGGTTGTACGCCAGATTCAGCAGCGTGCTCAGAGCGGAGGCCGGCATGAATGTGTCCGTCGAGACCACAATGCTGGGAGACAGAGTCGACGTCAGCCCGTATATCGAGCCGAGTATGACCTCAACCAGAAATCCGTAGAGCAGGAGGTGAACCAGCAAGTATGGCCAAAAGACGGCTGCACCCAGCCGGGTCCGGAGGCCCCGATTGCAGGCGGCAGCTGCTTCCCGCAGCGGGAACGCCAGCAGCAACATCACGACTGCGTACCAGAAGAGGACCGGGCCGACTATCTCGTCCAGGTTGACCGGCGCTGAGCTCGAGGCGTAGCCCAGGGACGAGAGAATCACGCCGAGAATCGCAAATGCGCCTCCCTGAAACAGGTGGATCTTTGTTCTGTTCTCGAGGGCCTGCTTCATGGCGTCTGACGTATGCGTCTCAAGGAACTATTATTGTCTTCACGGGGTCGCACGAGCGAGAAGTCGGCCGGGAGTTGTGTTTGGCCCCGTTGCCGTCCCGCTCCCTTCTGGCCTGAGTTCCCATGAGGACCAGTTCTCTTTCCGCTAACGATGTCTTTCGGCGGCGTCAAAGCTTTAATCAGGGCAGGAAGGATCTTTTCCAATGGTTTCCAGGGAGGAAGTCACGGACGCCCTCAGGTCGGTCACCGACCCGGAGCTGCGGAAGGACCTCGTGGCGCTCAACATGGTCCGGGACATCCTCGTCGATGGGGACAAGGTGTCCTTCACGCTCAACCTCACCACTCCCGCATGCCCTCTGCGCTCGAGGATCGAGAAGGAGGCGAAGAACGCCGTGGCTTCTGTGAGGGGCGTGAAGACGGTCGAGATGAAGGTCTCCGCCCAGGTAGCCGCGACGCAGCAGTCCGGACAGACCGAGTCCCTGAAGAACGTGAAGAACATCATCGCCGTCGCCAGCGGGAAGGGAGGGGTGGGCAAGTCGACCGTGGCCGTCAACCTCGCGCTTGCGCTGGCTGGGTCGGGGGCCAAGGTGGGCATCCTGGACGCGGACGTCTACGGGCCGAACATCCCCCTGATGATGGGCGCCAAGGAGCGCCCGACGGTGAGAGGGGACACGATAGTTCCGCCGGTGGCCCACGGCGTCAAGGTCGCCTCTCTCGGGTTCTTCTACAAGGACGAGACTCCCCTCGTCTGGAGGGGGCCGATGGTGGCGGGGGCTGTAAGACAGCTGCTGACCCAGGTCGAATGGGGGGACCTCGACTATCTGATAGCCGATTTGCCGCCGGGGTGTCTTCCGGCTGGTACATTGGTATCCATGGCTGATAACTCTCTGAGAGCCATCCAAGACATCAGAGTGGGGGAATTCGTCCTGAGCTATGATGGGGAGAAGCTAGTGCCCAGAAGAGTCTTGGGCGTACTGCCGCAGGGACGGCAGAAGGTCTTCAAACTGAGGACTCCCAACCGCACAATTATCGCAACGAACAATCATCCGTTCCTAAAATACACTAGGGGAAGGAATCAGTGGTGCAGGCTTGATCATCTGAAGGTCAAGGACAGGATAGTCGCGAGGGGATGCTCCGACGCGGGCAAGGAAATGACTCTTCCGGACGTAGCCCACTCAGAAGCGTACATCGAGATGCCAAGAAGTACCACGACAGAGTTCATGCAAATAGTTGGACACTTCGTGGGGGATGGGTTCATCAAACGCCAGCGTGTTAGAGGAGAAGTCGGGCTGCGTATCTGCGAACCAAGCGGCAGCAAGTTCAGGGAGCAGTACGAATGGCTCTACCGGAAGGTGTTCAAGTGCCGGCTCTTCGACGACAACCATGGACAGAAGTTTGGTGTTGCTTCCGTCCCCTTGGCCAATCTCTTCGCCTACCTGGACCTTGACCACAAGGCCGCCCACAAGCGTGTTCCAGACTGGGTGTTCACTCTTCCCCTCCAGCAGAGGCTATCGTTCATCACGGGCTATGCCGAAGCAGACGGGCACATTAGACACAGGGAGTCGACAAAGAGTCTTCCTGACGCAAGGGGGATGTACAGGGTCGTGAGGTTAGCTCAGAATACGGTCGCCCTGGAATGCTGCAACGAGCAGTTGATGCGCCAGATGCATGAACTCTGCCTCATGAGCGGCCTCAGAGCGACGAACGTAAGGGAGGAAGCACTGCATGACAGAAGCTTGCCGGAGGGTAGGACCCTGGCACGCGGCCGGTCCTATTCCTTCGCGTTCTCGATGAAACATGACCCAGCGAGTTTCAAACTGGCCCGCGTGAAGTCGATTGAGCCTATGGGTGAGATGGAAACCTTTGACCTGCAGGTCGAAGAACATCAGAACTTCGTGGCGAACTCGCTCTTGGTCCACAACACGGGAGATTCTGGTCTAACGCTCGCGCAGACGGTCCCGCTCGGAGGCGTCGTCATAGTGACTACGCCCCAGGAGGCTGCCCTGAGCATCGCCACCAAGGCCGTTGGGATGTTCAGGAAGCTGAACGTCCCGATACTCGGCATGGTGGAGAACATGAGCTACTTCGTCTGCCCGCACTGCGGCGAGCGCTCCTGCATCTTCTCCACGGGAGGGGGGAGGAAGGCCGCCGCGACCCTCGACATCCAGTTTCTCGGGGAAATCCCGCTCTGCACGCGCATCCGCGAGCAGTCGGACCTCGGGGTCCCAGTGGTGGTCGCAGCGCCCGAATCGCCCGAGAGCCTCGCCTTCAAGGAGGTCGCGTTCAGAGTCGCTGGCATGGTCAGCATGGTAGCATACAGCAGGTCCCAGTAGCCATGGTCGCAGCCACGCCGGTGCATTTCCTGGACCTGGACGAACGGAGGCGGAGCGCGCGCTGGAAGGCCCGGGTCTCCGCTGTCCCTAGGGCCGCATCCTCGCGATGTAGATCACATGAGGCAGGTCGCCCATGAAGAGGGTCAGGGCGGTCTCGACGCCGTCGGGAGAGCCTGGCAGACAGATGATGAGCTTCCCCCGTATCAGGCCGGCCGTTGCGCGGGTTAGGACGCCGGGGATTCCCATCTTGGCGTAGCTGATGGCGCGCAGCAGCTCCCCGAATCCCTCGAGCTCCTTCTCAAAGCGGGGCCGCATCGCCTCTATCGTGATGTCCCGCGGCGCGACTCCCGTGCCTCCCGTGAACACCAACACATCGACGCCCTCAACGGCCAGTGCCTTGTCCAGGACCGACGCAAGCATCTGGCTGTCATCCGACACAAGGTCCCTTCCCAGCACGACGTGCCCCGCCTTCTCGACCAGCTTCTCTGCCACGTCGCCCGATTCGTCTCGGAACCTCACATGGCGCTCCTTCTTGGCGTACCTGCTCGAGCTCACTGTGACGATGTAGAACCCTAGCTCCTTCGGGGCCGCGTCCCTGTGCGACTCATGCGCCTTCATGGGCGCTTCACTTTCTTGAGCACGTGAACGTCCTCGATCCTCGTGGTGGGATATTGTCCCTTGTCGTCCTTCTCGTACGCCTTCACGACGTCCCATATGTTGAGGAGGGCGACGCTCACCGCGGTCAGCGCCTCCATCTCGACCCCGGTCTTCTCGTGGGCCGCCACCGTGACCTCGACGTCGATCGAGTCCCTGTTGAGCTTGGCGCTGACCCTCGTCCTCTCCAGCTTCAGCGGATGGCAGAGGGCGAGCAGGTCCGGCGTCTTCTTCCCGGCGACGACTGCCATGGTCTTTGCGATGGCAAGAGCGTCCCCTTTCTCGAGACGGCCGTCCTTCACCCGCCTGACGGTCTCCGGTCTCAGCCGTATGCGACCCCAGGCCGAGGCCTCCCGGTAGATGACAGGCTTCTCCGAGATGTCAGCCTGCGTGACGTCCATGCAGGCCTTCCCCGTGGCAGGCGATTTAGCCTTTGTCGGTGTCCCACCTCGGCCCCGGACGTCCCGTGACTGGCTGCACGCCTTTCACCTCGGGTGATTATGAGCCTCGCTCGAACCACGAGTCGGGAGCTGGAAGCTCGGCTAGCTCACGACCTGAGTGCTCGGGTGGTTGCCCCATTCGTACCATGAGCCCAGGTAGTTCCTGGCCCCGTTGAATCCAAGAAGCCTCAGGACGAGCCACGTGTGCGAGGCGCGGAAGCCGCTCTGGCAGTAGGTCACGACGCCCCCGCTGGGAGAGAGGCCGCTGTACAGCGCGAGGAGCTGCCCTGCGTCCTTCAGGCTTCCATCCCTGCGCAGCGCCTTCTTCCACTCTATGTTGACCGACCCGGGGACGTGGCCGCCCCTCAGTGCCCTCCTGAACGTCCCGTCGTACTCGCCCCTCGAACGCGCGTCGACGACCTGCAGGTCTCCTGCTCCCCGGCTTTCACTCAGCTCGTCGAGGCCGCATACCGCGCCGAAATCGAGCTTGGGCGTGAAGCGGGCGCGGCGTATCTTCGGATCTGTCTTCGAGACTCCATGCCCCTTCCTCATCCACAGGTTGAGGCCTCCGTCCAGCATTCGCCCCCTGGGGTTTCCAAGAAAATCGAGTAGCCAAACTCCTCGGGCCGCATCGTAGCCGCTTCGGTTCTCATAGAAGACCACCTGCTTCTTCCGGTCGATGCCGTAGGATCCGAGGAGCCGTGCCATCTCCATTGCGAACGTCTCCAGCCCCTCTCTGGAGGTGTCGTACCAGTGGAAGGCGTAGAGCTCGAGGTTCAAGGCTCCGGGAATGTGGCCCTTTGCGTACACCCAGTAGTTCCTCGTGTCGACGAAGACCACGCCATCATCTTCGAGAAGCCTTGCTGCTTCTTCCACCGAGACGACGTGTGAAGGTTCCGGGTACCCCTTGTAGTTCTCCGAGGCCACGCCTGTCAGTGAGGACAGAATGGTTTTACCCCTTTCGCTGGTCTCTGTCCTTGTGGCGCCAAAGGTAGAGCGACGCGACCGTCCTGTAGGGCCGCCAGGTCTCGGCAAGGCTCTCCATCTCTGCCTTCTTGGGCAGGTCCCTGAGGGAGTAGACCTGCTGGATCCCCTTCTTCACGCCCAGGTCGTCGAGCGGGAAGACGTTCGGCCTCCCGAGAGTGAATATCAGGAACATCTGCACCGTCCAGGGTCCTATCCCTCTAACCTCGTCCAGGACCCTGATCACCTCTTCATCTTCCATGGCCCTCAGTGACTCCAGGTCGATGCTACCTCTCGACACCCTCTTCGAGAGGTCCTTCAGGTATGTCAGCTTCTGCGGCGAGACGCCGGCCGAGCGCAGCTTTCTCGTCGGCGTCCTGCAGACGCTCTCGGGCAGCAGCCTGCCTCCGGGGTAGATCGCCCTCACCTTCCTGATGATCGCTTCGGCCGCCGGGCCCGCCAGCTGCTGCGAGAGAATCGATTCCACGAGGGCCTCGAAGAGGTCGCCCTCTGCCTTGAAGTCGAGGAGGCCGTGCTCCCGGAGGATCTTCCCAAGGATGGGGTCGTTCTTCCGGATGTGGTCGTAACCTCGCTTGAAGACCCTCGGGTCTGCCAGGCTTTCCATCTGTCGGGACAAGGGGCTGCTGGCTCGCCCGGTCATCTGTTAAATTGTTGTCGCGGGACCGCGGGACACCATCGCCACAGATAGAGCTAATATGAAGCGTCTAAAGTTCCTGCCCAGTTGAAGTTCCTCTTCATCACTCGCGAAGCCCTCTCCGTCGACCTGGCCTGGCAGCTCAAGAAGGAGGGCCACGAAGTCTACTTCTTCGTCCAGAACGCGAGCGAGAAGGACGTGGGCGACGGCTTCGTGCAGAAGGTCGACCAGTGGGAGCCCCACAAGGACTGGGCCGACGTGATAGTCTTCGACGACATCGGTTTCGCGGCGACGGCCGAGCGACTCAGGGCAGAGGGGAAGTTCGTCGTGGGAGGCACGACCTACACCGACAGGCTGGAGGACGACAGGGAGTTCGGGCAGGAAGAGCTGAGGCGGGCCGGCGTGCCGATCCTTCCGAGCTGGAACTTCACCTCCTTCGACGAGGCTATAGCCTTCATCAGGCAGAACCCGGACCGATACGTGATCAAGCCGAGCGGGAGCGCGCAGAACGAGAAGGAGCTCCTCTTCGTCGGCCAGGAGGAGGACGGGAAGGACGTCGAGCAGGTCCTCGAGCACTACAAGCAGAAGTGGGCGAGCAAGATCAAGGTCTTCCTCCTCCAGAAGTACGCCCAGGGGGTCGAGATAGCCGTGGGCGCGTTCTTCAACGGCAACGACTTCGTGGAGCCCGTGAACATCAACTTCGAACACAAGCGGCTCTTCCCGAACGACATCGGCCCCAGCACAGGCGAGATGGGCTGCTATGACGACCAGACCGAAGTCCTCACCAGCAACGGATGGAAGCTGTTCAAGGATGTCTCTCCGGATGACCAGATCTGTACTCTTAATCCCGCCAACAACGCCATCGAGTTCCAGAAGCCGTCCGGGCTGGTCTCATACAATCATCACAGGAAGTTGATCTCGATCAAGAACAGGACGCTCGACATGATGGTCACGCCTGACCACAACATGTACGTCGAGAGCCAGCCGGATGCAAGGAAGCACCGCGAGAGATTTGCGTTCGTGAAGGCGAGGGACCTGCAGTCACAGTCCAGAATACTGCGGACGGGAACGTGGGTTGGCGAGGAACGCGCTCTCTTCACCCTTCCCTCCGTATCGCTGAATCACTACGAAGGGAGGCAGGTCGTGGTTCATGAAGCCAAGCCAATCGAGATTCCAATGGACACTTGGCTGTCCTTCATGGGCATCTGGCTCTCCAATGGTTCGGTCGTAGGCAACGAGAGAAACTACATCGTCGGTGTGGCGCAGAAGAAGGCTGGAAGGGTCGAGGCGATAGAGGAGCTGTTGAAGAGCCTCCCGTTCAACTTTGCGAAAGGAGAGGCCAGTTTCACCTGCTCCAGCAAGCAGCTTAGCAGCTATCTCAGGCAGTTCGGTCAGGCGCAGGCGAAGTTCGTGCCGCAATTTGTCAAGGACTTGAGTCCGAGACAGATCGCGATCTTCCTGGAGTGGTTCGCATTGGGAGATGCGACCATGATGAGGAATGGCTACCGAATCTTCTACTCTTCCTCGAAGCGGCTGGCAGATGACTTGCAGGAGCTTCTCCTGAAGGTTGGACGCCTTGGAATCGTGAAGAGGAGGAGCGGCAGGGGAATGATACGAATAGAGGACCACGACGTCGACGCTTCGAGACCGCAGTACGAAGTGCACGAGAGGGTGAGGAAACTCGCGTCGTGGATCGACAGGAGGGACGTCAGCACTCTGGACTACGAGGGCGTGGTCTACTGCGCCACGGTGAAGAACCACATCATGTACGTAAGGAGGAACGGCAAGCCATGCTGGTGCGGCAACACATCGATGATGTGGTCCAAACCAAATCAGATCTTCGAGCTCACCCTTGGGAGGATGAAGGAGCAGTTGGAGGCGTCGAAGTACGTGGGCTACATCGACATAAACTGCATCGCCAACATCAAGGGGGTGTTCCCGCTCGAGTTCACATCGAGGTTTGGGTATCCCACGGTCTCCATCCACATGGAAGGGGTACTGAGCGAATGGGGAACCTTCCTCAGCGACATCGCCCACGGCAAGCCGACACAGTTGAAGTGCAAGAAGGGCTACCAGGTCGGCGTGGTCATCGCAGTCCCTCCCTTCCCGTTCGAGGACGAGAAGGCGTTCCGCAAGTACTCCGAGGACGCCACCATCCTGTTCAAGAAACCCAACCTGAACGGCATCCACATCGGCGAGGTGAAGCTCGAGGAGGGCGACTGGAAGCTCGCGGGCCGGTCCGGTTATTCACTCGTCGTCACGGGCTCCGGGATGACCATGCAGGAGGCCATGGCGCAGGCCTACCAGTCCGTCAAGAACGTTATGCTGCCCAACATGTTCTACAGGGACGACATCGGCCGAAGATGGTCCAGGGACTCGGACATGCTCTTCGCCTGGGGCTATCTCTAGGGCATGGCTGCTTGTTCTGAGTAGTCGGCCTCTCCTTCCTCCACCGTGTCATGGCAATGAAGGTGGCGCGGCAGGGAACAGGACTCAGCAAAAGGTATAACTGAGCGACTCGGTTCGGATGGCCTGTTTTGCAAGTCGAAGAAGGGTCCCGCGAGCAGGTCGCTGAGGATGGTCGCATCAAGTGCGAAGGTTCCCACGAAAACCATCGACGCTCAGGCCTGCGTCCTAATACTAGACTCTCCAGGGGACTCACCTACGACTTCAGGGAAGTCTGGTAGCGATGTCCAAGTTCGTCTCGCCCGCCATGGACTTCGACGTGGTGAAGGAGCACTGGAACAAGTACCAGCTGTCCGATGGCTGCCTGCTCAAGATCAAGATAATCATGACGAACGTCACCAGGGCGACGGGCCAGTCCAAGGCCGAGAAGCAGAACTACACCTTCGACGTGCAGAACATAACGGTGGCCCTGACCAACGAGCGCGGACCGTCTGACGCCAACAACTACGGGCCGGCCGAGCTCGCGCGTTCCATCGCCAAGGACGACATGCGGTTCACCACCGTTGCCCAGGACTGGAACGAGTATGTGGTTGACGACGGGGCGCGGATCAGGATCCAGCCGATCCTCCTCAAGGTCTCCAAGACCACGAAGTTCAACAACAAGGGCGTGCCCGTCTACACGACGGACATCAACATGAACGTCCAGATAAAACCGCCGGGAAGTCAGCTCCCGGATCTGACCTAGAGCGCGTCTTCCTCCAGGGCCGGTCAGGACTTGGAGTAGACCTGGCTGGCCTCGACCGGTGTCAGCGAATCGACGGCGACGAAGCCGCAATCTAGGCAGATCGCGAGGATTCTTGGAACCAGCGCTCGGTTTTTGATGTAGTCCCAGTCGAGCTCCCGGAGGTCGTCGGGGACGATCACCGCTGGGTTGTCCAGGACGCGCAGCTCGATGCCGCAGTTTGGGCAGCGCTTGCCTATGAGGGCAAGCGTGGAGCTCGGTTTGCTCCTGGCGGCCGGGGAGTCCTCTTCCATGCGTTCCACCCGGGTGATTCTATCTCCGGTTCGTAATAGGCCTGTCGTGGGTGGGCTACTTCTTCAGCAGTCTCCACGAAAGGACTATCCCGACCACGGAGAAGAACGCTGCGAACCCGAGGACGACGGTGAAGTCCACCCACAGCGCATTCATCCCTACGGCCCCGATGAGCATCTGCCTGATGGCGTCTATGGCGTAGCTGACGGGGTTGAGCTTCACAACATCCTGAAGCCATGCCGGCATTATCGAGGTGGGGAAGAGAGCATTGGAAGCGAAGAGGAGTGGTAGGTTGAGCAGGTTGATTATGGCCATCTGCGTCTGCCAGTCGCTCGACCGGAGTGAGAGCATCACGAAGAGTCCCGAGAGGGCCATGGCGACGAGGAAGATCACCACGAACGTGCCGACGATTCCCAGCACCGTGAGGTTCCCAGTCTCCATCCCGAGCGCGATTCCGATTACAAGGACGGCCGCGGCCTGGACGAGAGACCTGCCGACGCTCTGCAGGATCTTGGCCATCACGATCACCCCTCTGCTGACCGGAGTCGTTAGGACCTTGTTCATGAACCCGAACCTTCTGTCCCACACCACGGACATTCCTGCGAAGGCAGACGTGAAGAGGACGATGAAGACGAGCATTCCGCACACCAGGTAGGAGAAGTAACTGGTCGTCCCGAAGATCTTGGTCATCTCCGCGTTGATGATCGACTGAGATGTCCCGGCGGGGAGCCCCTGAGTGATGAACGAGGAGAAGTTGAGGGCCTTCCCGAAGAGCCCCATCCATATCACGGGCTGGACCAGCGAGATTATCAGCTGGTAGGGGTTCGTGTACCACTTCCTGAGGTCTCTGTTGGTCAACGCCCAGAGACCGTGCAACGGGCTGTTGTTCACGTGCGGGGAAGAGTATGTCGCTTTCAGCTGCTTGGGTGAACTCGGCTCCGGTGCTTCGGCCACCTGGGTCTCGGTGACGGGCTCCACGGCTGCCTGTTCGTTATCTTGGGTCAATTCTTGATCTCCTCTCCCCTAGGACCTCGCGGTCCGCATCGTCCTCCTCTGGCTTGCCATCGCCTGCCTGCTCGTCTCCTCGTCCCTCAGGGTTCTCCCGGTTAGCTCCAGGTAAGCCTCATCCAGTGTCGGGCGGGTCAGTGAAATCTTCGTTACGTGGAGCCCCTTGGACCTGATCAGGTCCATTATCCTGGGCGAAGCTTCCTCGCCCCTCTCCGCCTTTATCCTGTAGTCGTTGTCGGTCTTCTTGACCTCCTTCACAAGGTCGATCTTCGCTATCTCATCGGAGAGGTCGATGTCCCCGTCCCTGACCCCCACCACGATTACGTCGCCCCCGACGCTCTCCTTCAGCTGCTGGGGTGTTCCTATCTTGATTATGTGCCCGTGGTCGATGATTGCTATGCGGTCGCAGAGGGAGTCTGCCTCCTCGAGATAGTGCGTGGTCACGAAGAGGGTCATGCCATACTCCTCCTTCAGCGTGCGGATGTACTTCCAGACGGCGGCGCGGGTCTGCACGTCCAGCCCTAGGGTGGGCTCGTCCAGGAAGAGGAGCTTCGGGTAGTTGATAAGGCCGCAGGCAAGCTCAAGCCTCCTCCGCATCCCTCCGGAGTAGGTGCTCACCTTCCTGTCCTTGGCGTCCTGGAGCTCCACCAGCGAGAGCAGCTCCGTCGCGTGGCCCTTCGAGTTGCTCCTGGGGATTCCGTAGAGGTCTGCGCAGAGCAGTATGTTCTGAAGGCCTGTCATGTCCTCGTCAGCGGTGTAGTCCTGGGGCACGACGCCCACGTTCCTCCTGACGTCGTTGGGGTGCTTGCTGACGTCGAAGCCGCAGACCTCCGCCTTCCCGGAGGAAATGGGGAGCAAGGTGGTCAGCATGTTGATGGTCGTGCTCTTCCCGGCGCCGTTGGGCCCGAGGAATCCGAAGATCTCGCCTTCCTTGATCTCGAAGCTCACTTCGTCGACGGCCTTCAGCTGTCCGAAGTTCTTGCAGAGCTTCTCCACCACCACTATGCTCCTGCCGGAGGATTCTCCCTTGACTGCCGCCGTGCTTTCGGTCATCGTAAACTTGCTCCCAGAACCGGATGCCGGTCTGGCATCTGTTTATCAATATTCCACCAAATCGCGTCCCGGGCCTCCGAGAGCCGGGTCGAAGAAGCGGCATAGCGCGTCTGCCGTTCGGGTGTCATGCTGTCCAATCACTTGCGCCTGCCCTTGGTGGAGACTGCGGGTTTGAGCTCGCTGAGAGTATGGTTCGTCCACTCCAGCTGGCGCTCCAGGCTGAGCTTGTACTCCTTCAGCAGATACTCAAGGTCGCTGTGGGGGATGTCCTTCATCTTGGTCTTCAGCATCTCCTGGGCCAGCTCGAACTGCCCCCTGGTCCCGTCGCTCAGGAACCTCACCAGCTGGTCGGAGTCTATCAGCTCGATGAACAGCCTGCGCATCGCCATCCACTTCTGTCCCGAGTTGAGAAACATCCTCTCCCCTTCCTTGAGGGAGGCGAGACCCTTCTGGGTGATAGAGTAGATTCTCCTGTCTGACCCCGCGGCGTCGTTCGACTGGATGTACCCGCCCTGGACAAGCCTCTTGAGGATGGGGTAGACGGATCCTGCGCCCGGCCTCCATGCACCCTCGGTCTTGTCGTCGATGTCCTGAAGTATCTCGTAGCCGTGGCAGGGCTTCTGTGAAATCTTCCGCATTATGTAGTGGAGCAGCAGCCCTCTCGGAGCCCCCTGCGGGTGGGCGAGCCCTCGCCCGAGTTCGTCCTTGACCGTCAAGCGAATCGTCCCGCTTTCGCCGAGGGCGGTATTTACATATATCGTATTTGATATACTTCCGGATGCACTCCATGACGCGGGCGTAAGGTCTAAAGCTTACGGAGCGACGGTGGATAAGTTTAAGAGACCACGGAAGGAGTTCGATTTTCGAGGCGGTTGCTCGCTTTGACGTCCCAGACCCTCGAGAACGATGCCCTCGTAGACTCTTTCGGTCGCCACGCCAAGAAGCTGAGGATCTCGGTCACCGACCGCTGCAACTTCAGATGTGACTTCTGCATGCCGAGCAATCCTGTCTGGCTGGACCAGAAGGAGGTTCTGACCTTCGAGGAGATCACAAGGATTGCGGCAATAGCCGCGGGGCTTGGCGTCGACAACATCCGGCTCAGCGGGGGCGAGCCTCTGGTCCGGAAGGACCTCGAGAAGCTGGTGAAGATGCTAGTCGCCGTTCCCGGCATAAAGCGGGTGAACCTCACGACCAACGGGGCGCTCCTGAAGGGCAAGGCGAAGACGCTGAAAGCGAGCGGCCTGCACTGCGTCACCGTCAGCCTCCACAGCCTCAGACCGGACCGGTACGCCGAGATAACCGGGACCAAGGACATGTTCTCGCGGGTGATGCAGGGCCTTGAGGAGGCCCGGGCCGTCGGCTTCCAGCGAGTGAAGGTGAACTGCGTGGTAACCAGAGGCTGCAACGAGGACGAGATTCTGGACTTCGCGAAGCTGGGCCACGACACAGGCATCGCAATGCGTTTCATCGAGTACATGCCATTCGACGGCACGAAGGTCTGGGACCCCGAGCGTGTGGTCAGCGGGGACGAGATAATCGCCAGGGTCAAGGAGAAGTACCAGCTCCTACCCCCGTCGAGGGAGCACGGAGCCACGGCGACCCACTACAGGTTCGCTGACGGCTCTGCGGGGGAGATAGGGGTCATAACCTCCATGACGAAGCCGTTCTGCTCCGACTGTGACAGGATAAGGCTCATGGCCGACGGAAGGATTGTGCCGTGCCTCTTCAGCGTCGCGGAGTACGACACAAAGCCCCTCTTAAGGGGCGGGGCGAGCGATGAGATTATCTCCCGGTTCCTGCGCAGCTCCTTCATGCTCAAGTCGGAGGGGGTAGAGAGCATGCTGGAACAGCATCTGGAGCTGAAGCACGTCAGGCCGATGTACAGCATCGGGGGTTAGAGAGTTGCCGATACACGTCAAGCTGGTCTACTACGGTCAGGCGCGCGACGCCGCCGGTACCCGGGAGGAAGACTTCACCCTTCCCGAGCGTGCCTCGGTGAACCTGCTGCTGGACAAGTCCCTGAAGGCGCACGGCAAGCTGGAGAAGATAAGAGGCATCATGAAGGTCGCGGTCAACGAGGAGCTGGCCGAGAAAAGTCAGGTCCTCCGGGACGGCGACACGGTCGCGCTCCTGCCTCCTGTGGCTGGTGGTTGAAACTGAAGAACTTCGAAAGGATTACGAGCAAGAAGATAGACGTCGACTCGGTCGTTGCGAGGGCACGCGGCCCGAGGATGGGTGGCATAGTCGCCTTCATCGGAACGGTCAGGAACCACAGCGAGGCCGGGAGCGTGGACGGGATATTCTACGACTCCCACGTGGGAATGGCCGAGAAGAGGATGCTGCAGGTCGAAGAAGAGGTCAAGAGCGCGTTCCCCGAGGGCAATATCGCCGTGCAGCACAGGATTGGCAAGGTAGGGTTGGAAGGAGTGACGCTCGTGGTGGCCGCCTCCGCGCCGCACCGCGCCGACGCCTTCGCGGCCTGCAGACTGGGGCTTGAGCTGATAAAGAAAGACGTACCCATCTGGAAGAAGGAGAGCCTCGTGGGAGGAGGGGAGCGATGGGTCGAGGGCGAGACGGCGGGGACGGCACGGAAGAAGCGGGCGAAGCGGACGAAGCCGCAATAGCCGAGGCGCTGCCAAGTGGTTCGAGAGTTCACCGATTACACATCTCTTGATTCCGCGCTCGATGTGCTCAGGCGCAACGTCAGGCCCACATCCAGGCGCGAGTACGTGCCGCTGGGGCTGTCCTTCGGACGCGTCCTCTGGGGCGATGTCCTGTCCAGCCACGATGTGCCGCTGAGAGACAGCTCGCACATGGATGGGTTCGCCGTACGTTCGGCCGATCTCGTGGGCGCTTCGCCGACAAGCCCCGTGAGGCTCCGCTGGGTCAAGGGGAGCGCGCTCGGCGTCATCCCCAGGGTGCCGGTCAGGAAGGGAGAGGCCCACACGGTTCTGACCGGTGGGTTCGTCCCGACAGGCGCCGACGCGGTCCTGAGGGCGGAGACGGTCAAGGTGAGCCGGGGAAAGGTGGAGGTAACCACGCCCGCGGAGCGAGGGGAGGAGATCTACCCGAGGGGCAGGGACGTGAGGAAGGGCGAGAAGGTCCTCGATGCCGGTCGGGTGGTCCGGGGGAGCGACCAGACGCTTCTAGGCTCCCTGCACGTTGACAGGGTCGCGGTGCATTCGAAACCCCGGGTCGCGGTCATCCCGACGGGCAACGAACTCAGCGAGAGGATCAGGGGCACAGAGCAGGGGAAGGTCGCCGAGTCGCACAGCTTCCTTTTCTCAAGACTGATCGAAGGCGCGGGGGGCCTGCCTGTGAGGATGCCCATCGCCCGCGACGACCCCCAGGAGATATCCCGTGTCATCGGGGCCGGGCTGAAGGTCGCTGACATGGTGCTCACGATAGCCGGATCATCCGTCAGCGAGAAAGACGTCACCGAGGTCGCCGTAGACGGCACGGGCAAACCGGGGATGCTTGTGCACGGGATGAAGGTGCACCGCGGCAGGGTCATGGGGTTTGGAGCGGTGGAAGGCAAGGCGGTCGTCATCCTCCCGGGCTCGATACAGGGCGGCCTGAACGCCTACATCTTGATGGCCTATCCGGTCATCCGGGCGTTTCTGGGCAGGGGGTTCGAGTCGCCTCCGTCGATTCCTGCGGTCATGGGGAACGACTGGGAGGCCGTGAAGCGGTACCGGGACTTCTCGAAGATCGTCTATGTCAGGACGAAGACTGACGGCGATGCGGTCATCGCGGACTCCTTGGTGGCCGAGACGGAGAAGATGACCCTCCTCACGAAGAGCGACGGGTATCTGCTCGTCGGAGAGAGCGTCTCGACACTTCACATGGGCGACCCAGTCAGGATCCATCTCCTTCCCGGCTTCTCGTCGCTCCCCTGAGCGGGCCGTGTTTCAGCGCGTCGCCGGCCCTGACGAGGTCATCCTCCGTGTCCACATCAAGGAGCTCTCCTGGCTTCGCTGACACCTTCTCGTAGCCGGGATGTCTCTCGATTATGACCTTGGCCCCCGCGTCGCCCTGGAGCTTCGCCAGCTCCCTGTACAGCCTCGCGCTGAAGAGCACCGGAGGGCTGATGAGTCCCTGAGAGGTGCAGGCGACGACATCGGCGCCGGTCCTTCGGTAGCGCGAGACTACCTTGCGGACAAGTCTCGGCGTGACGAGGGGCTGGTCGGCCAGGCAGACCAGGACCGCGCCGCTCTCGGGGCTCAGGGCGGCGAGACCCGCCTTGATGGATGATGCGAGCCCCGTCCTGTAGTCCCTGTTCACAACCATGGTGACCCTTGCATCCTCCAGCGCCCTCGCGACCTCGGGCGCTCCGTGGCCAATCACGACGACTATCTCGTCCACGGGAGAGCGCTCGAGCGTGCTGACGGCCCTCCTGACCAGCGCGGCGCCTTCGAGCTCGGCCAGCTGCTTCGGCCTTCCAAAGCGGCTTGAGATGCCGGCTGCCAGCAGGATTGCGGAGATCCTTCCGCCATGCGTGACTCTCGTCTTCCGCGCAGCGTCGGTCAACCTAACTGCCATCTCGCCTCCCTTCCTTCTATTTAGTCGTTGGCGCCTGCCGACGTCCGCGGTGCCATGCGGAGCGAGCGCGGTTCATCTGATGGGACACTTGTCTGGCTCCAATCCTTAAATAATGTGAGGCGAGGTTTTTCCCGGTTGGCAGGAGGTTCGACGGCGAAGACGGGATTCATCCGGGAGACGACCGGCCTCGTCAAGCAGCTGTCTTGGGTGGACGTCTTCGTCTGGTCCATAATCTTCTTCCCCTGGCTGACCAGCTGGTCCGGTCTCTTCTGGGTGACCCCTGACTCATATCTGAACGTGGACTACTATCTCGCGCTCGGCCTGTGGGCCATCGTCGCCCTGGTGCTCGTCATCCTCTACTGGCAGCTCACCGTCGCCATGCCCCGCTCGGGGGGCGACTACGTGTTCGTATCGCGGGCCATAACCGGGTCCGTCGGATTCATAGCCAGCTTCGTCTTCTACATCGCCCTGCTGACCGACCCTGCCTCGACCGGGGCCTACTGGGGCTTCTCGGAGGCGGGCCTCCAGCTCTCATTCTCCGGGCAGGTCCTGAACAACCCGGCCATCAGCTCGCTGGGCAGCTTCCTCACCCCCTCCACGACCTCCGACCCGGTGCTCCTCTTCGGTGCCAGCGCGCTGCTGCTCCTGGTGGGCGCCTTCGGCGTGATTCTTGGCGGGCGCGTATTCAAGATGATAATCTACGGTTTCTTCACCTATGGCGCCATCACCCTCGTCGTGCTGGTGACCATGTTCGCGCTGAACGACAAGGCTACCTTCGCGGCCGACTACGCGAAGTACTTCGCCGGCGGAGTGCCGCAGGTCCTCTCCCAGGCCTCGCTGGCGGGCTACTCGCCCGGCTACAGCCTCGCCACCCTGGGGCTGGTGATACCTGTCATCTTCGTGAGCCTCGGCCCCTACCCGACCATGCAGATGGTCGGCGGCGAGATAAGGGATCCGAAGCGGTCTCTGTTTCTCGGGGCGGTGGGCGCAGAGGCAGCTTCCATCGTCATCTTCGTCGCCCTGACCTACCTCTTCGACCACGCCATAGGCATCTCCTTCCTCGAGGCCTGGAGCGTCACCCAGGGCCACATCTCGACCGTCCCCTCCGCCCTGGCGATCGTCTTCTATCCGAACGCCATCCTGATGTGGGTCATAACGATCGGGCTGTTCGTGGGGAACATAGGGTGGTGGTGGCTGGCCCTGGTCTTCGCCAGCAGGATCCCAATGGCCTGGGCGTTCGACCGCGTCATGCCCACCTCGCTGGCCCACGTGAGCGACAGGTTCCACACCCCGACGCTTGCCATAGCCCTCACTGCGGTCCTGGCCACCATCCCCATGGCTCTCATCTTCTTCACCTCCTTCATCAGCACCCAGCTCAACGCGGTCTTCCTTTTCACCGTCGCATGGCTCATCTCGGCCGTCTCCGCCGTCGTCCTCCCGTTCCGGAGGAAGGCCATCTTCCACGCCTCGGGGATGGACGGAAGGCTGGCCGGTCTGCCCGTGATGTCCTGGCTGGGGCTCGTGGCGATGGGGGTGATAGGCTACCTCAGCTACAACGCGCTCACGAACCCTGCCGTGGGACCGTCCACGGAGACCGCCCGCCTGGTCATACTGGGGATCTTCGCTTCGGCCGCGGTCCTCTATGCCATCTCGCACTTCTACAACGGGCGCCGGGGCATCGACCTGGGCCTGCTGGCGGCGGAACTGCCACCCGATTAGCGGTGAGCTGGTTCAGCAAGGATAAATAACTCACGGGCCCCCTTCATCCTGGTTGCCCAAGACCATCGACCTAGTGCGCTTCATGGACGAGCTCGCCGAGAGGCGTGAACCGTTCGTGATGGCGACAGTCGTGAGGATACACGGCTCGGCCATAGGCAAGCCGGGCTTCAAGGCGGTCGTCTCGAAGGAGGGCCGGATCGTCTTCGGCACCGTGGGCGGTGTCTGCCCCGAGTCCGTCATAGCGACCATGGCCCTCGAGGCGCTGCACACGGGCAAGGCAAAGGTCGTCAAGGTCTACCTCGAGGATGCCAGGGGCGCCCTCGACGGGACCCTCAGGAACAAGAGTCCGGATGAGATTTATGTCGAGACCAATTGCGGAGGGATGATGGAGATCTACGTGGACCCGTACCTTCCTGCGGACCGGCTCATCATGATTGGTCAGGGCGGGAAGGACGACGTGGAGGACGGCCTGGTTCGGATGGGGAAGTTGCTCGGATACGAGACCGTCGTCATCGACCACCTGCCGGTCCTGACCGAGGAGCCCGACCGTCTGATAACGGACCTGGACTACAATCTGGACGGCTTCCCATTCGCGCCCTCCGACTCCGTGGTGATACTCACCAAGGGAGAGAGGGACGTGACCACACTCGAGTGCCTCTCCAGGAAGGGAGTGAGATTCGTGGGCATCATGGCGAGCGTCCAGAGGGCCAGGGACGATGTCGGGGAGCTGGGCAAGCGGGGCGTCCCGCAGTCCTTCATCGACTCCATACACACACCAATCGGGGTCGACATCGGCGCTGTCTCGGCCGAGGAGATAGCCCTCAGCATACTGGCAGACGTCACCGCGACGAAACACGGACGTCACATCTCCCACAGACCGCTCGCCGAAGCGCAGAACAGGGCCACATCCTGACGGAACACCCAGCAGAAAAGACTTATCTACAAAATTGAGTTCAACGGGGCAAACCACATGGTCCCGCGCAAGTTCGAGTACCACGTACCCACGTCGGTCGGAGAGGCAACGGCGCTTCTCAAGAAGTACGGCTCCGATGCCAAAGTCCTGGCGGGCGGCATGAGCCTCATCCCCGTGATGAAGCTGAGGCTTGGCTCACCGGCCCACATCGTGGACATCAACAGGATACCGGGGATGGAGTACATCAGACAGGCAGGGGGGAACATCGTCATCGGCGCGCTCACTAATTATCACGACATCCAGAACTCGAAGCTGATCAAGGAGAAGGCGTTCATCCTGTCGGAGTGCGCCAGCCTCGTCGGGGACCCGCAGATCAGGAACATGGGGACGCTGGGCGGTTCGCTCTCTCACTGCGATCCGAGCGGGGACTGGGGCTCGGTGACTCTCGCCCTGCGCGGCTCCGTAAAGATGAGAGGCCCGACCAAGGAGAGGACAATGGGGATCGACGACTTTCTGGTGGACACGTTCACTTCTGCGCTGAAGCCGAACGAGCTGCTCACCGAGGTGAGCTTCCCGGTGCCCCCCACGAGGAGCGGCGGGTCCTACGTCAAGCTGGAGAGGCGGACGGGCGACTTTGCCACGGCAGCCGTCGCGGCCCAGGTTACTCTCGATGGGAGCGGGGCGTGCACCTACGCCGGCATCGGCCTCACCGCGCTCGGGAGCAAGAACCTGAGGGCGTCAAAGGCGGAGTCTGTGCTTCTTGGCAAGGCCCTCACGGCGAAGGTCGTCGAGGAGGCTGCCGAGGCCGCCTCCGAGGATGCTCAGCCCTCGGCCGACCCGCTCAGGGGGTCCGCCGAGTACAAGAAGGAGATGGCCAAGGTCTTCACGCGTAGGGGACTGGAACTGGCAATCACTAGGGCGAAGGGAGGGAAGCGCTGATGGCCCGGGCCTCCGCCAAGGCCAAGGGAACCGAGACCGGCCTCCGGAGGATCAACGTCAACATCAACGGCGTCGGCTTCAGAAGGGAAGTCGAGCCAAGGCTTCTGCTGGTCCACTTCATCAGAGACGTCGCGGGCCTCACGGGCACGCACGTCGGATGCGAGACGTCGAACTGCGGCGCGTGCACGGTCCTGTTGAACGGGAAGTCGGTGAAGTCCTGTTCAGTGCTCGCCGTTCAGGCAGACGGTGCCCGCGTGGAGACCATTGAAGGTCTGGCCCGTGGCGGCTCTCTCCATCCGCTTCAGCAGGCTTTCTGGGACAACCACGGCGTCCAGTGCGGCTTCTGCACGCCCGGGATGATGATGCAGGCCTACTGGCTGCTGAAGGAGAACCCGAATCCCACCGACGAAGAGATCAAGCTGGGTCTCTCGGGGAATCTCTGCAGGTGCACGGGCTACCAGAACATCATAACGTCGGTCAGGGCTGCCGCAAAAGAGATGCGCAAGTAAACGCGTCTAGTTGCTCAGGTTGACCCGAACGGTCGGCTTGTGCGCTCGAGAGTGTTTAGTCATGTGGATGTAGCAGTAGGTCGCGCCGCAGACGTGACAGCGGAAATAGTATTCTCTACCCAGCTGTTTGCTACAGAAGTTGCACATGGCAAGCTCACGCGCCCCTGTCTCCGGGTAGGTCCTACTCATTTTCCTCTGCAACCATAATGAAAACGCTTCTCTTTAAGCATAGATGTTATAATGTAAGAATATTTCTCAGGGTATTACAAGAATTACATAATTCAACGAAAAGGAAGTCTCTGCCAATATTTCTTCTGGATGGAACATGAAGAGAATATTGCGTTGAATGAAACAATATTGCGATTTGGAAAACATATCTCTGAGGCCAGGCGTAAGTTTCATGTGCATGTGCTCCACTGGATAATACTGAGGGCTGGCCATGCGCGCGTCCGCCGACGAGTCAGGATGCGCGCGTCTCTCCTGTTGCGCCCAGATGCGCATTCAGATTCTCTTGGCTAGGGAAGACACGGCGGACTTGAGGCCGGTCGCGGCGCTGCCGATCATCTCTTGGGACCTGACCAGGCCAAGCGATTTCACGACCTCTTCAGAGATGAGCCTGTCGCTCCCGACCGTCAGATCGCGGACCACCCTGGAGTAGTCTCTCTCCTTCCTGAGCTTGGAGACGTGCATCAGGTAGAGGTCGAACAGGCTCTGGACAGCCTCCTGCCCGAGGTAGGCGAAGCACTCGGCCGACTGCATCATCTCGAGGAGCTCCTTGGCCTTCGTTTCCATCACCTTGAACGCTTCGACCTCTCGGTAGCGGCCGAAGTATGGGGCGGCCCCCGCGCCGACCCCGCTGGTCCTGACGGCGTCGTAGATAACCGAAAGGCCCTCGAGCCTGTTCTCGCAGGTGACTCTGGAGGAGAGCTCGAGCCCGAAGGCATCTGCCCATGGCTTGAAGCTGGATGGCCTTCTCTTGGGCAGCGCCTTCATCTGCCCCAGGAGGTGGCTGGGGCAGGGGACCCTTCCGTTCGTGAGGAGCTCTGCGTAGGCGAAGTCCCTCGCCGCGGAGAGCAGCGAGAGGTCGGCCTCCCGCGTCTCCTTCTCCGAGAGTAGCTCGTCTACGCGGGCCAGAGACTTCAGCGACGACGCCAGGTGCATCTCCATGCTCCTCTTGCTGTTGGCGACGAAGGCGCGCCTGCAGTCCAGGGCCGCACCGGCCAGAAGGAAGGACGAATCTCTCAGAGGAATGGCGGAGGCCAGGGTGAGGGCGAGTTCGGGGTCGGGCTGTCGGACGTCTGCCTCGTTCCTGAAGATCAGCCTTGCAGACACGTCGCCCACCTTGATGAGCTTCTCTGGAATCGGGTCGGGGCTGACGACGAGGAGGTCGTACTCGCACGAACGCCTGGCGATGTTCAGAGCGTGGCACCCGATTATCGCGATCTCGTTGGTTGGGAACGTCTTGAGCACCGGAAGGATGGTCCTCACGCTCACTTCGGCCTGATCCCCAGTCTGCTCCACGGCTCGACCATCGTCCGGGTTCGGAAATAAGCTTGAACGGCTACCTGTTCACGGCCACTATGCCGAGAGCGACGAGAGCCGTCCCGGCCAGCTCGTTCAGCGGCGGCGCGCTGAGCTGGAGGGCGGATGCGATTATGACGGCGAAGACGGGCACCAGGAAGAAGTACGAGGTGAACTGGGCCGCGGGCATCCGGGCCAGGACCCTCCAGAATATGACATAGGCGAGGCCGCTGGAGAGGACCACGTTGTAGGCGAGGAGGACCCAGAAGAGCGGGGCTGGGTGCAGGAACGGGTGGCCCGCCGCCAGGACGGGCAGGATGAAGATGCCCCCAATGACCGACTGGATGGCGGTGATTGCGGTCGCGTTTATCCTGCTTCTCCACCTCTTGAAGATGATCACGGCGATCGCCCAGGAGAGGGAGGCGACCAGGGCGTAGAGGTCCCCAACGACGAGCGTTGATGAGGCGATGCTGGGTAGGAATATCACGACGATCCCCGCGAAGGCCGCGGCTATTCCTCCCACCCTGGAGCGGGTCAGCTGCTCCCCCACCAGGGGGGCGAGCGCGGCGACGAAGACGGGCTGGGTATAGACAAGGGTTGAGTCGACCCCCGGGTTGGCTGTCTGGAGGCTGACGTTCAGAAAGATCAGGAAGAGCGCGATGTTGAAGAGTCCGAGCAGAACGAGCCAGAGCAGGTCCGCGCGCCGGATTCCCTTGACCATGTATCCTCCGATGGCGAACACGAAGAGGCCCCCGAGCACGGCGCGCAGGAACGCGAAGGTGATGGGGTCGACGTAGGGCAGCACCGCTTTGATCACGAAGTAGTTCGCGGCCCAGATCAGGCAGACCAGCAGGACCAGCGATAGGTCGTAGGTCTTCACCTTCAAGTGCCAGTGAGCGCCCCCCGGGGCGACCTACCCGCCCCCACCGGATCACCTGTCAGTTCGTGATCAACGCCTTCATGCACTGCTGCTGGGACGCTGCCTCGAAGGCCTCGGGGGTCCTCTCCAGCGGGAACCTGTGTGTGATCATGTCCGAGACCTCGATTCTGCGTTCGGCTAGCAGGGCGAGCGCCGCTGACGTCTCCCTCTCCGACGCGGCGTAGCTCGTGACCAGCCTGGCGCTCTTCAGGAAGAACCGGTCCAGCTCCATTCGTGCGGTCGCGCCCTTCCGCGGCACGCCGAACAGGAGGACGGTACCTCCCCTCGCCACGGTCGTCAGGGCCTCCTCAAACGCCGTGCTGCTCCCCGTGGCGAGCACAACGAGCTCAGGCCCTCCATCGAAGGCCGCAAGGGCTCTCTCGCGGTCTCCCTCCTTTGCAGGATTGAACGTGATGCGCGCGCCCATCTGCCTTGCCAGGCTGATTCTGTGCTCGCTCACGTCGGCGATGCCGACGGTCCCGACGCCGTATGACCTCAGGAGCTTGAGGTGCGTCAGCCCGACGGGCCCCGCGCCGTAGATCATGGCCGAGGCCGCGCCTCTGGCCTCCGCCTGCTCCAGGCCCATGATGCAGCAGGCCAGGGGTTCGATGAAGCTCGCCTCCTCGAAGCCGAGCGAGTCGGGCAGTCTGAGAACGGCCCCTCGGTCGACGTTGTACTTGGGGACGATGAAGTACTCGGCCAGTCCGCAGGGGACCAGGTTGTGCCTCGAGTACTCGGCGCACAGGGTGCTCTTGCCCTTCCTGCAGAGCCTGCACTCGCCGCAGCCCACGTGATGGTGCGCGAAGACCCGCTCCCCCACGGTGAGGTCCCTTGCTCCCGGCCCCAGCTCGGCGATTTCGCCCACCTCCTCGTGCCCGACGATTCCGGATGTGATGCCCTCTCCGTGGACCTTCTCAAGGTCCGTGCCGCATATGCCGCAGCACCTTAGCTTGACCAGGACCTCCCCCTCTCGGGGCCTGGGCCTCTCCATTTCGACGATCTTGAGCCCGCCCGCCGAATCTATCAGCACCGCCTTCATGATGACGAGACGACGCGCCCCTCTCCGGTTATAAACGCATCACGGCCCTCGCCGTCTGGGCGGACCGGGCACATCCTCGCGACCCCGGAGCGCGTGGGCCCTGGGGGAACCATGTCCGCGGGTCTGAACGTCGGCAATGGCCGTTCCCCGTGGCGGACCCGGATGGGCAGCATTTCAGATGTTGAGCCACTACCCTTATACGGTTTCAGGACGCGAACTGAACAATACTTAAATCGGAACTGGGGAAAAATTGGAAACCAAAATGCGGCCCCGAGCACGCCGTGAAAGGGGAATATCATACATCGTCGCAGCGATCGCCGTAACGGTGATTCTCCTGATCGCGGCGGGGGCTGTCTTTCTTTCGTTCTCCCAGGGCACCGGGAGCCCTCCCACCACTTCCTCCTCGGCGGTCACCAGCGGACAGTCAACGGGCTCTCCGACGTCGTCAAGGACGAGCACAACGGCCAGCCAGGCGAGCTCATCCTACGTCAACAAGAGCCAGGTGATCGTGGTAGTCCCTCCTGGCATCGAGGACCTGGCCAACAAGGTCTCGTTCGAGCCCATCAACATCACCGTCGTCATCGGGGTGAACAACACCGTGGTCTTCGTAAATCACGACGACCTTGAGCACATAATCGAATCGAATGCATGGCCGTCGAACGGGCAGCCCTTCCAGTTCTACAGCTTCCCAGGGCAGAGCAACACCATCACCCTGACTACCCCGGGCAAGTACACCTACTTCTGCGAGTGGCACCCCATCTGGATGGACGGGACAATCATTGTTCTCCCGTGACTGCGAAAAAGCCGTAAAGCGAACCGGCAGGTCCGGATGATGCGATGCGCGCCAGATACATCTCCGCTCTGGTGGTCGTCCTCCTGCTTGGAGCGATAGTTGCCGGCTCCTATGTCCTGGTCCAGGAGCAGACGGGGACGATCACGAGCACCAGCTCAAGCTCAACGGCCCACGTCGCCTGCACCTACCTCACATCCGTGACTAGGACCAACCTGAACACCACGCAGTTCGGAAGCGTCACCACCTTCAGCCTCCCGATTCCTCTCAGGAGTCCGAACTCCATCACAGCCGCCCCCGACGGATCGGTCTGGTTCGGGGAGGTCGCGCTCCCCGGACTGGCGCACCTCTTCCTGAACGGGACGCTGGTCGAGTATCCCTGGCCGTTCAGCAACTCGACGCCTTCATCGCTCTGCTATGACCGGTCCGAGATATGGGGAGTCGCCTTCTGGGGCGGACTGATCTGGGCTTCTGATCCGGCGAACAACCAGCTGGTCGGCATGAACACGAGCACGGGGGCGTTCACCGTGATTCCTCTTGGCAGCAGCGTGCTCCCGCGGTTCATCGCCATCGACCCGGAGAACGGCCTCTGGTTCACGGACACCTCGCCGCCGGCCCAGATTGGGGTCGTCCGCGCCGGCTCCTCCACCGCGCAGTACTACTCCGTCCCCGCCGACGCGGGGGAGTATACGGCGTCGATCCTGTTCGAGAACGCCAGCCTGGCCTACGTCACAACCGTGAACCCCAACGACAACCACGGCCAGATATTCTCCTTCGACCCGACCTCCTCCGAGATGGCCTTCTCCCAGGTGGGGGGCAATCAGACGCTCCTGGGTCCCTACAGCGTCGCCGCGGCCCAGGGAGGGCTCTGGGTGGGGGAGCACCTGGCCTCGCACGTGGCCTTCTATGACACCGCCTCGGGGCAGTGGTCCTTCTACCCGACTTCGACCGACCCGAAGCTTCCCCTGACGCTCCCCTACTACCTGCTTGCCAACGGGAGCTCGGTCTGGTTCAACGAGCATGACGCCAACAGGGTCGCCCAGCTGAGCGACGGCACCTCCCTCACTGAGTACGCCATGTCGCCGACCCCCATAGACGAGGTCGGAATCGGCAACGCGCTCACCATCGCCATCCACAAGGATCTGGTCTGGTTCACGGCCTGGACCGCCGACCAGGTCGGCTACGTCAACGACTCGGTGGCCCCTACCTTCTCGGTCTCGTCCGACTCCAACGGCACCGTCACGACCATCGCGCCGGGCGCCTCCGCCCAGTTCCAGCTCGAGATCACCGGAGCATCCTCGAAGCCGCTGAACATCACCTTCTCCGACTCCGAGTCTCCGAGCTCGCTGCCGAAGGACATCTCCTTCTCGCCGAGCGTCGACTCGCTCGCGTCGCTCGACGGCAGGGTCTCGGTGGAAGTCACCGTGAGGGTGTCGGCGGCGACGCCTCCGGGCGAGTATCTCCTGCTCATGACCGTCACGGACGGGCTCACCTGGCGTTCGGTCTATGTGCCCGTGGACGTCTCCTAGTCGTAGGCACGAAAAGCGTTAAAGCATCCGTGTTTCTCGATGATTCAGTTTGGCCATGGAGGACGAAGAGACAGGCATGCCAAGGCTCGTCAGGCGGAAGGTCTTCGCCAACAGGCCCCGACTTTGTGTGGTCTGCCTCACTCCGCTTGAGAAGCTCAGTGGCCTCGGGGGCTGGCTGATTCCCCAGGACTACCTCTGCCCCAAGTGTGGCTACAGGGGATACGCCTACCTCGAAGAGGCCGCGAAGGAACCGAAGGGCAAGACGGACTGAGCTCGGTTGGAGACCCCCCGATTCAGCGCTTCCGGAACCGTTTACGGCATCATAGTCGTCTTCACGCTGGCGCTCCTCGTGCTCGCAATACCGTTCGGAGCCTACGCCGTCTTCTCTCCGAAGCTCTCGACGAGCGGGTACACCTACCAGTCGGTGGTCTCCTCGGTCCCCATCTACATCGGCCTCTTCTCCGTCGCGCTGCCCCTGACCCCGTCCTTCGGGGAGCTGTTCCTCTTCCTGACCGCTTTGTACGCCATCTTCCTGGTCGCGGCCGCCATCCAGGGCGGCGGCGTCGTGCGGGCCCTGAAATCGGCTTCGAGGGAGGGCATGGGCGCCCTGCTGCGGAACCCGCTCTCGGGCACGATGATGATACTCGGCGCAACGCTGCTCGCGACGATCATCCTTGACCTGCTGCAGACCTCGGTGGGCGTCCCCGCCGGGGGGCTCTCGGGAGACCCATACTCTCTCCTTCTGAGCTTTACCCTCGCCCCGCTGATCGAGGAGGTGGGGTTCCGGTTCTTCCTCATAGGGTTCCCCCTCTTCCTGGTGCTGCTGCTCACGCGTTCGTCTGCGGGCAGGACGCTGAAGGCGCTGTGGCGCCCGTCGGCAGCCTGGGAGGGGGTCGACCCCGCCGAGCCCGGCGCGCCGCTGGTGGCCCCGCTGAAGCTCCTCGTCTACTTCCTGATAGTCCTGAGTTCGATCCTCTTCGGGCTGGCCCACTACCTCTCGGGCGCAGGCTGGGACATCGGCAAGGTCAGCGAGGCTGCGCTGGACGGGGTCGCCCTCGCCTACGTCTACGTCAGATACGGCCTGCATGCGAGCATAATCTTCCACTGGGTCGTAGACTTCGCCTCGAACGCCTTCGCCTTCTACGGGCAGGCGGCCTACGGCATCCCCTGGACCTCGAACAGCGTCTACACCCTGGTGCCCACCCTTGACATCCTCTTCCTGCTCGGGCTTCCCGGACTGCTGTATTTCGCGAACCTGCTGCTAAGACGGCTCGTGCGGCGCAGGCCCGGAGCGTCCTACGCTCCGGAACCGGTTGCGACCGTCTAGGCAGGCTGTGAGGGCCTCGCCCTTCCGACCGGTCCGGCGCAGCCTCGGTCACCACCGGAGACTGGGACGACCCGCAGCTGCACATGCGAGTTATTAAGACGAACAGGGGGATGACTGCGGATGACAGTCATCGGAAAGTCCATACTGACTGAGCTCGTGGAGAAGTACAAGGTCATCTCCCCAACCGTGCCCGAGGGCTTCGACGGCGACGGCTACGTCCTGACCGTGAGGGAGGACCGGACCCTCAACTACCTGGAGCACAGGAACATGATCTCCAAGGAAGTGATCTTCACTCCGCCGAACTACGTCGCCCACCTCACGGCCAAGAGCCGCTTCGGCAGGATGGGTCTCTCCTTCCTGAACTCCGTGAAGGTGCACAGCGGGTTCGTGGGTCGGCTCGCGCTGGAACTGGTGAACCTGAACAACGAAAGAGCGCCCATCACGGTGAGGCACGGGGACCCCCTCATCCACATCGAGTTCATCTCCCGGGACGGCGACCCCTCTCCCTACCGGGGGAACTACATGTTCCAGTACATGAACGAGAGGGAGACCGACGTCTACGTGAAGATACTCTCGACGCACTTCCCTTCGCTCTTCAGCCGCGAGGAGCTCAGGGCGATGAAGACGGGCCGCGTGAAGGAAGGGTAAGGATGGTATTAGCCTTTTCATAGGCGCCTGCACCGTGATACCAAGAAATCGCTAACCTTAACTCGCTGCCGTACTCACCGTATGGCATGAGCACTCTACAGGACCCAATCGGTGGATACGGCCCTAGCTACTAGGCTAGGGGCCCGTCGGGCCTTTGGGATACCCTTTCTTTCTGTATCCCCTGGGCCTTCTGGAGCAGGTTCTCGAACCTGCTCATCAACATTTGTTCGTTGAACACCCAACCCTGCCTCGACTCGTTGTACAGCTCGGGGATGAGGCTGAATGCCAGGGCGTGCCGCTGGTCGACAATGAAGTACCTTGCCGTGGTCTTGGTCTCGGCGATGACTTCCGCGAGGTGCTGCAGTCCCTCCGTTATGGACTCGATTGGGAAGACGAGTTCGGCTTCGTAGCGGTCCCCGACTGCCTCCGACCAGATGAACGGCAGCTGGTTGAGCCTGGACATCACGTCGATCCTCTTGGCCTGGTCGAGTTCCGAGAAGAGGACCGCGACGGCGATGTAGGTGTGCTTCTTGTTCAGCGCCCTGTCCGCCTTGTAGTCGTACTTGGTCCCCATCCAGTTGATGACGTAGCCCTTGATGAGCTTCCTCTCCTCGATGTGCTTCCTGAAGTGCCAGGTGAGCGTCTTGTAATTCACGTTGAGCGTCTTCGCCATCTCGGCCAGGCTCTTGTTCCCGTCGATCTGCAGCTGCTTGAGTATCAAGAGGTCGGTCTCGTCGTACTTCTCCCTCGGAGAGGGCATGTATGAGGCCACATCTCTGTCGACCCTGATCTCCTTGGACCAGTCGAAGTCCCAGAGACCTTCGTCGAAGTCGTACATCTCGGTCTTCATGGGCGGGTTCCTGAACCAGTGGAAAGTGTAGAACTCCAAGGACCTGAAATAGCCCTTGTCCTTGAGGCCGCCGAAGAACTCCCTGTACGTCTCCACCAGCTCGTCGGGCACCGAGGCGTGCACGATGAAGCGGCCGTCCGGAAGGACCTTCTCGAACGATACGAGGTAACCCTCGCCGCCGAGTATCGTGAGCATGAGCTCAGCGACGTCGCTGTAGCCGTCGGCGAAGTCCATCAGCATGATGACGCGGCGCAGCCCGAGCCTCTCGTGGTCGACGGCGACGCGGACGGCGAAGCCCTTGTTGAGCAGCTTCTCCTTGTACCTGTAGCGGACCGACTCCTTGAACTGACCCAGCTGCCTGGCGATCTCGGAGATGTTGGGTCCTATCTCGGTGATCATCTTGGCCAACTGGCCCGTCTTGATGTTTGAGCTTCCCTGTTCGCCGCTCTCTGCGCTGCCTTCTGGAGACATTGCGGTCTTTTGCCGCCCTCGCGGATTATTACTTAAGTGTTCCGGTAAAAACTCTATGTATTCTCTAATCCAGCTTGGAGATTGCCGGACCCCGAAGCTCAGATTCCCAGAGCGGTTCTCAGGCCCTTGTACCTGTTCCTTATCGTGACCTCGGTCACGCCTGCCGCCTCTGCCACGTCACGCTGGGTCTTGTTCTCCCCCTCGAGGGTACAGGAGACGTAGAGGGCAGCGGCCGCCAGGCCCATGGGGTCCTTCCCTGCCGAGATGCGAGCCTCCTCTGCCTTCTTCAGGATCTCAAGGGCCCTGCGCTTGGTCTTCTCGGATAGGCCGGCCCTGGAGGCGATCCTCGAGACGCACTTCGACGGGTCTACGACGGGCATCTTGATGTCCATCTCCTTGAGCAGCAGCCTGTAGCACCTCGCGATGTCCTTCTTCCTGACGTTTGAGACGACGGCCAGATCCTTGAGTGTCCTGGGCGTTTCGCGGTCCCTGCATGCCGCATAGAGCGACGCGGCGATTATCGCAGATATCGAGCGCCCCCTCACAAGGCCGCGCTCGAGAGCCTTCCTGTAGATGTAGGCTGCCTTCTCCACGACCGCATCCGAGACCGCGAGCTTGTCAGAGAGCCTGTCCAACTCGCTGAAGGCCTGTCTAAGGTTCCTGTCGGTGGGCTCGTGCACCTGGCTCCTGCTGTCCCATGTCCGGAGGCGCTCGACGGTGGCCTTCATCGAAGTCGAGAGGGTCTTGCCGGAGGCGTCCTTGTTCACATTCCCGATGACGGTCGCAAGGCCCATGTCGTGCATGGCTATCGAGGTGGGCGTGCCTCCCCTGGCGCGGTCGTCCTTCTCCTCCTTCGAAAAGGCCCTCCACTCGGGGCCCGTCTCCACTATCTTCTCCTTTACCACAAACCCGCAGTTGCTGCAGACCAGTTCCCCGCCGTTGGTGTCCACTACCATGGGGCCCTTGCCGCAACGGGGGCACTTGTCGAGGGCCCGCTGCAGCTTCATAACACGCGACAAATCTCGCTCGTAGGACATCTCAATGGCACCGAAGAAATCTAAACGGTGCCCGACGACTGGGCAGGATTTATTTAAACTTTGCCCAAATTCTGCGCTGATTGCGGACCAGACACGACCGGCCTGGAACAACTTCAACATAAAGCAGCTTCTGCCACGTTTCCTGTGATTTCTTGTGCATTTGACCTGTGGGAGCAGGTTCTGGTCTGGCTATGGCCGGCCGCACAGGACCCTGGAGCGGAGCGTGCACAGTTTTCATACAAAAAATGGAAGATTGCTGCATCAAGTTTTTATACGAGAGGGGTCGCTGCTCCAACCGGAATCGGCAATGCAGGGTCTAGTGCTGATGGGAGATGTCCTACAGTTCGTGGGGGCATTCGTCGCATTCTCCATAGCGATCGTGGCCTACAAGGGTGTCCGTCAGACCAACAGCTCCTCGCTGCTGCGGCTGGCGGCGGCCTTCGTCTTCCTCGGAGCCGGCTTCCTTCTGGAGGGTCTGGGAGGGTTCAGCTCGCTCGACGTGATTCCGGGCTTCGAGGTCTCCCTTGCGACGCTGCTGGTTGCGGGGCTGTTCCTGGAGACCACCGGGTACTTCTTCCTCGCCTTCTCGCACATGCTCGACGTCGTCTTCGACAAGAGGCTGGGGGCCGTGCTGGCCGTCTTCCCTCTCATGGCGATAAACCAGACGAGCCTGGAGGTCGTGCTGACGAGCCTCTCGTTCTACTTCATCCTCTACGGGGTGGTCGAGACGCTCTTCGCATACTCGAAGAACAGGAACCCCAACACCCTGCTCATCGCCTGCGGGCTGGCGGTGATAGCCGGCGGGTGGTGGATCTCGTTGGTCGCGCCCGGCGTGCTCGTGTTAAACATTTTGCAGTTGCTAATGAAGGAAGTTGGACTAGTAACACTATTCGTTCCCGTGCTGAGGTACACATTCAGTAAGAAGAGTGGGTGGAATGGCCCAATATAGAACTCAGTCGAGGATAATCGCCGATATCCTGGTGACCGCCAGGGACATGAACACCGCCGGTGACGGCGTCGGCATCACGACCCTCTTGAGGAAGGGCAACGTCTCCTACGCCAGGATGACGAAGCTGATAGCGGACCTTGTGGGCGCCGGCCTGCTGGAGCAGCTGACCCTCGAGAAGAGCGCAAAGTACAAGATAAGCGAAAGGGGAATAACCTTCCTGGCTGCCTACAACCAGTTCGAGGACTTCGCACAGTCGTTCGGTCTGCGGCTCTAGGCCGCGCGCCAGACGCGCCCGGCAACGTTCAATTACGCTTGAAGCCCAGAGGCGGGTCTTGGCTCCTGCGAGGTATCTCGTCCCCTACATCCTCATCACGGCGTTCGCCTACGTCGTCGCCAAGGACGCCCTGAGCCGCTCCTCTCCCCTGGTCTACGGGGCGCTGACCTCGCTCCTGATGACCATGGCGCTCTTCGCCGCGGCCGGGAGGTTCCGGCCGGTGCTGAACAGGGACACTCTCCTCTTTTCGCTCTTCTACTGGCTGAGCGGGGTGACCTGGCTGGTCGGGCTCGACTACATCTCCTCCGCGCAGTCGGCCATAGTCTCGTTCACGATGCCGCTCTTCACCATCCCACTGGCGTTCCTTGTCCTCAGGGAGCGAGGCTCCAGGCTGGAGGTCTATGGCGCGGTTGTCGGGTTCGCGGGAATAGTCGTCTTCAACCTGCCCCTGGTGACCGGGCGGTCGACGGCCCTTGGGGTCGGACTCACCCTCGCCGACGCGTTCTTCTGGGCGCTCTACTCGGTCTACATGAGGAAGCTGCGGCACAGGGACACGCTGCAGACTCTCGCTACGGCCTCTCTCTTCAGCTTCGTCCTGTACTCCGTCTTCTCTCTGGGCGACTTCAGCCTTATCCCGTCGCTGGACCTGGCGGCCGACGTGCTCTTCCTGGGCCTGGTCTCGGGGGCCCTCACGTTCTACCTGTGGATGGCCCTGATAAAGGTGGAGAAGGTGGGAAGGCTCACGACCGTGATCTTCGTCGCGCCCATCATCACGCTGGTGTACGGCGTCGCGACCACCGGCGTGATCCCGAACTACATCACCCTGGGCGGAGTGGCGCTCATCTTCCTCGGCATCGTCATGGCCAACTACCTCGCCGCCAGGGAGGTCGAGCCTTCGTCTGTCGCTGACGCGACGCCGAATCCGGGGCGCGCTTCTTAAGCAGGTGCTCGGGGAAACCGGCGGCGAGAAACTGCCCAAGTTCGACGTGCTTGTCATCGGCGCCGGCGTGTTCGGCATCTCCTCGGCCTACTACATCAAGAAGAACAGCCCAGAGAAGAGGGTGCTGCTTGTGGACCGCCTGGGTGACGCGGGCCAGGCGAACACCGGGCGGAGCAACGCCATGTTCAGGAACACCTTCAGCTCGGTCGACAACCAGATGCTCGCCAACGCCTCCATCGACTATTACCTCCACGTCCAGGACGAGATGGGCATCGACGTGGGAGTCGACCGCGTGGGATACCTCTGGCTGATGACCGACGCTCAGCTGGCCGCGGCCAGGACTCACCTGGCGAAGATGGAGTCGAACGGGGTCGAGATCAGGATCTACGACAGGGGCGAGCTCGAGCGGATGATCCCGGGTTTCGTCGCGGGGCCCAGTTCGGAGGAGGCCCGGATCATGTCACTGGGGGAGGTGGCGAGCGGGGTCTTCGGCGCCAAGTGCGGAAGGCTGGCGCCGGACAGGCTGGCTGGCCACTACAGGGACCAGTTCAGAGCGCTGGGGGGCGACGTCATGTTCAACACCGAGGCCAAGCAGCTGGTCGTGTCGGCCCGGGAGACAACGGGGATCGACGGCGAACCCTTCGTCTGGCAGGACTGGCACGTGACCGGGGCGCGCATGGCCGACGGGACCGAGATCTCGGCCGACACGGTCGTGGTCGCTGCCGGCGTGTGGAACAACGAGCTGCTGGACCCCGTCGGCATAGACGGCCACTGCAAAGCAAAGAAGCGGCAGCTCTTCACCATCTCCGTGGCGGGCAAGCCGAGCCTGGAGAGGCTACTCCGGTCCGGCGGGTTCAACGGCTCCGGCGTCCTGCCGATGGTGATACTGCCCAAGTCCGGCGTCATGGTCAAGGCCGTGAAGGAGAGCGGCGAGTTCTGGATCGGGTGCGAGGATGAGGTCAACAGGCCCTACGTCACATACCCCGAACACGACCTCGACAGCTACGGCCCCGAACCGTCCTACTACGAGCAGAACGTCTACCCGATTCTCCGGGAGTACTTCCCGCAGTTCGAGGGGGCGAGGCCCAGCAGGATGTGGGCCGGCCTCTACGGCTACAACACCGTCGACAACATGCCCTACGTCTTCGCCGAGAGCGGCCTGGTGGTCGTGGGCGGCGACAGCGGGAGCGGCGTCATGAAGGGAGACTCGCTGGGCAGGATCGTCGACGCAGTCTACCGCGGCGGCGAGGAGGCGGACGCAGTCCTCTACGACGGCACTCCCTTCCGGGCATCCAAGCTCGGCTTCAGGTCCAGGGACGTGGAACGGGAAGACTGGCTCCTCTAGGCGCCGCTGGGGTCACTTCTCCCTCCACCTTGCCTTGGTGAGTGAGAGCACCGTGAAGGCCACGGTGACCAGGATCAGGACTATCCAGGCCAGCTCGATGCTGGTCTCGGGCTGCTTGATCAGGCCGGCCGCGTTCTGGGCTATCTCGGACGCGTAGGTCGTGGGAGAGAGGTAGGCCAGGTACCTCCAGGGCAGAGGGATGTAGGTTATCGGATAGTACACCGGCGGTATGGTGGAGAAGAGCATCGAGAGCAGGCGTGTGAAGGCGTAGCTCTGGATGATGTCGGAGGAGATCGTCGCCAGGAGGAAGCCGAGCGCCACGGAGCTCAGGAACATGAGCCCCATCACCGCGACTATCACCGCCACCTGGAGCGGCGACGCGTGGATGAAGAAGTAGAAGAGCACTGCCAGGATCACAATGGCGGGGGATGAGTAGATGAGCTCCGAGATGGTCATGCCCGCCACGTAGACGCCGGCCCGCGTGGGCGAGCCGACCACCATGTCCTGAATCCTGAAGTCGTTCTTGAGGTGGGTCAGGTCGCTCTGGAGCGCGGTCCCGCTGTTGAACATGGTCATTATCAGGCCTCCCTCAATGGCATCTGCGAAGAGGGAGCCGCCGCTGGCGAACGTGATCAGCACGAGGAAGGAAAGGGGGGAGAGGACCGTGCTGACCAGGATCGCCGGATAGTTCTTCATGGCGTAGACGGCGTTGACGAGTATGGAGGCCAGGAGCTGGCTGGTCGTCCTGCCCAACTAGCTGTCTTCCCCCTTGCTCTTTCCTCGTGCCAGCACGTAGTTGAAGATGTCGTCCAGCGTGACCGGGTTCAGAGAGAACTGCAAGCCCTGGTCCACGAGCCTCCTGGTCGTGGCCAGCGCCTCGTCCTCCGTGGTGAGGAGCTGCGTCCTCCCATCGCGCCTGGTGTACTTCTCTCCCGCGAAGGAAGCGGGCCCGGGGTCTCCCCGGGGAAGGACCAGGCTGTAGCCGAACCTCATCTCCCTTCTGAGCTCGTCCAGCGTGCCCATCGAGAGCAGCCGCCCGGCTTCCAGGATTCCTATCCTGTCCGAGACGTGCTCAGCCTCCTCGAGGTAGTGAGTTGTGAGGAAGACGAACCTCTCCCGGCCCAGCTCGATGAGGACGCTCCAGAGCTCCCGTCTCGATACGGGGTCGAGGCCGGTCGAAGGCTCGTCCAGGAAGATGATGTCCGCCTCGGATGCAAGCACCATTGCGACGAGCACCTTCCTCTTGATTCCGCCGGAGAGAAGGCGGTTGAGGGTGGTGGCGTACTTCTCTATGCCCACCCTTGCCAGGGCTTCGGCGGCCTTCTTCTTGGACTCGCCGTAGCCGTATCCCCTCCAGAGCATGTATGCGGTGACCGTCTCGACGGGCGTCATCCAGGCCACGGTCCGGCCCTCCTGCGGGACGACCGCTATCCTCTCGCGGAGCATCTTGGCGTCGGCCATTACGTCGAGGCCGTCTATCTCGGCCGTCCCGGAGGTCGGCTCGAGCAGGGTCGCCAGGATTCGCGTGAGCGTCGTCTTCCCGGCGCCGTTCCTGCCTATGAGCGTGAAGATTCCGTGGGTCGGAACCGCCAATGACACGGACGAGAGCGCCCGCCTGCGGCCCCCGTAGACCTTCGTGAGGTCGCTGCAGACGAGTTCGCCCGAAGCCTTCATGGCTTCCATCCCTTGCGCAGCTGCTCTAGATAGGCGACGCGGGAGAGCTCATCGGCACTGGAGTTCTCCTCTCTGGGGACCCATTCGAAGGAAATCAGGGGGAACCTCCCTGCCTCCTCAACGGCCTGAAGGTACTTCTCCACGTAGGAGCCCTCTCTCCTGTTCCTGAGCGCCTTCTTGCTCACCTTCCATTCCCCGGACATCTGGCCAACCAGGAGCTTGGAGTCTGAGCGCACCACAATCTCCTCTTCCGTAGAGTCGCGGAGCTCCCGTAGGGCCATGACAAGACCATCGTACTCGGCGAAGTTGTTCGTAACCTGGCTGCCCGCGAAGCCGTGTCGCTCCAGGATCTTCTTTCCGTCTTTGTAGATGACGAACCCGTAGGTCCCCAGGCCTGGATTCGGCTCGGCGAGTCCGTCGGTGTAGACCAGGATCATCCTTCTCGCTGAAACTGAATCCCTAATTATGCGATGCGGACCACGGGCAATACTCTTCAAGCCAGCTCGACTCAAATTCATCTTCAAAAGGTAGGGGGGGTTGCCCTTTGGCGGGACAACCCTGCTCTTGCAGCCTAGTAGGCTTTCGTCTACTGTTCTGCTGACTCTTCTGTAGACTCTTCTACCTCAGAGGAAGCGTCCTCTGAAGGTGCGGCAGCCATCGAACCTTCCACGAGCTGTCCGGTCGCGTACCTGTTCGAGACCTGGGTCACCTTGACCC